>Ga0247610_10000819_pt1 | contig 41648 bp, 33 predicted proteins | sample 174DNAGHGhighgp2_FD_193483 | JGI IMG/M metagenome (GOLD analysis project Ga0247610, IMG submission 193483) | Sheep rumen microbial communities from Palmerston North, Manawatu-Wanganui, New Zealand - 1742 DNA GHGhigh gp2 | ecosystem: Host-associated > Mammals > Digestive system > Stomach > Rumen...
CGACCTCCAACATCTTCCGCGACCTGAAGGAAGCGAAAACCGACAAGTATGTGTCCAAAGACACCTACACCTACGGTCTGACCAACTACTGGCACATGAACGAGGGTCACGGCTTCGTGGCGGCAGACACACGCCGCACGCATAACTTCACCGGCAAAGATGCATGGGACATCCTCAGCAAAAACCTCTCCGCCCGTATGGACAGCACCGCCGGCATGCAGGCGGACATCTCGCACATCACCACCGGCTTCAACGACAGCTACGCTATCGAGTTATGGTATGATCCGGCGACCATCTTCGGCGTGGACACCGTGTTCGAGACCGCCGTGCCTTCCGTGGCAGGCGACGTGCAGGCGAAGTCCGAGAAGCTCTGCCTGCGCTACGACACGGCGAAGAACCTCGTGTTGGACTACGGCGTGAAGTCACGGATAGTAGCCTCCCATGCCGATTTCCCGGAGATCGTATCCGGCTGGCACCACTTCGCGCTCAACGTGGTACGCGGCCAGGCGGCTTCGTTCTACCTCGACGGGTCACGCACTGCCGTCATCGCCGAGGCGGATGTACCGAACCTCAGCGGCTCGGCACTCGTCTTCGCCAAGAACGCGGAGTATGCCTACATCGATGAGGTGCGTATATGGAAAGCTACGCTCTCCGAAGACAGGCTTTTGAGCAATATGTACAACACCATTGACACCGCCAAGGTCTATTCGCAGGGCTTAGTGGGGTACTATCCGTTTGAGAAAGACAGCACCATCAACGGTGTGGCGACCAAAGGCTTCACGCTGCAGAACATGGCACCCGTCTCCATCTACGGCAATGCGGGCGACATGCAGTCCACTCGTCACACGTATGTAGCCAACACCCCGCCGCTCAAGCGCGCACCATCCGAGACCGTTCTCACGGCAATGCCGGTAGCGTCCGAGCGCAAGGTGGTCATCAATCTCGCTGAAACGGAAGTCACCGCGCGCGACTTGGAGGGCACCACGCTCAACATCACCCTGACGGATGTACACGACCTCAACGGCAACACCTCCGAGCCGATCAAATGGACAGCCTACGTTAAGCAGAACACACTCCTCTGGGGTAAAGACTCCGTCAATATCACCAAGCAGTACGGCGAGGACTACACCTTCGATGTGACCATCGAGAACAAGTCCGGCCAGACCGAGTACTACACGGTGGAGAACATGCCCGCATGGCTGAGTCTTGTCAGCTATCAGCCTTCAGCTATCAGCTATCAGACGTCAGCCGTCAGCTATCAGCCTTCAGCTGTCAGCGATGTCCAGCCGTTAAAGACCAAGACCTTGCGCTTCGCGGTCAATCCGCTCGTGCCGGTAGGCAACTACGAAGCGACGATAGGCGTGCAGGGCAACAAGGGCATCCTCGAACCGCTGCGTATCGTCATGAAAGTGCGCGGCGAGACGCCTAACTGGACCGTTGACCCGACTAAGTACGACCACTCGATGACCATCATCGGACAGGTTTACCTCAGCGGTATCCTCATGGAGAACCCCGAGAGTATGGTGGCTGCCTTCATCGGCGGCGAGTGCCGCGGCGTGGCTGCACCGAAGAAGATACGCGGCGCGGCGTACGAGACCCTGATCATCTACGGCTCCGATACCCCCGACGCCGACCGGAACCAACCCATCTCCTTCCGTATCTGGGATGCCTCCAAAGGCATCGCCTATACCGATGCGAATATACAAGTACCGGGCCTCACCCCAGAAGGTTCTATGGATGTCCACTGGACATCCAATCGGGCAGAGCCCTTCACTCACCAAGGAGAGGGGGCTTCTCCCCTTGGGGGAGACGGAAGAGAGGTGCTTATCTTCCATCAGGACACGATGATCGGTAATTTCAACACACCGGCTATCTGGACCAAGTCCGACCGCGTGGAGCAGCTCATTCCGGTACACGAGAACTGGAACTGGATCGCCTTCGGCGTAGAGCCGCCGTCGGAGTACTGCGACCCTGTCTTCACGCCCCAATACAAGGGCTGGAACGTGCTTGTCAAGGATCAGCAGACCTTCAGCCAGAGCTCCGGCTCTACCTTCAACGGTCCGCTGAAACTTGCGGTGAACAAAATGTACAAACTGCGTATCCTGCGGACGACCAAGACGGCTAACGTCACCCTCGACCCGCAGCTCTCCGTTAGCGGCAAGCGGCTGCCTTCCGACTCGATGGGCGTTATGATAGAGCACGGCTGGAACTGGTTGCCTTATACGCCGCTGTCAACCATGACGGTGGACGAAGCCCTTGCGGGTGTGCAGCCCAAGTGGGGCGACATCATCAAATCGCAGACCGGCGTTTCCGTCTATGACATCTACGGCTGGGAAGGCACGCTCACCGCGCTCGAACCCGGACACGGCTACCTCTATTACAGCACCGACAGCACGGCTAAGTCCTTCAGTTATCCGGACCCCGCGGGAAACATCCGCCGCGTACAACGCAAGTTGATGTACAAAGGGACAATGTACAATGTACAAGGGACAATGTACAAAGTACAAAGGGCTCACAGTGCCTATCCGAGCAACATGACGATGACGATTCGTCTCATGGACGGCGAGGCGGTAGTGGATACCTGCGAGATAGCGGCGTACATCGGCGGTGAGTGCCGCGGAGCGGTACGTGCGCATACCGACAGCCTCTATTATCTCGTCATTGCGGGTGATGGAGCAGGCCAGCCGATGGAGCTCCGTACCGTCATCAACGGTGAAGAGAGAGTCATAGACAAGACCCTCACCTTCGTCTCCGACAACCATATCGGTACGCCGTGGGAACCGTATGTAATACAGCTCAATGCCGCACAAGGCATTGAGGAAGTCGAAAGTCAAAAGTCGAAAGTCGAAAGCGTGCAGAAGGTGCTCATCAACAACCATATCTATATCCTCCGTCCGGATGGCGAGATGTATGATGTGACGGGAAAGAGAGTGTCTGAGAAATAAATCATAGCTTTCGGGCTGCAACTGAAAGAGGCGGAGCACTTTGACGGTGCTTCGCCTCTTTCTTTGTGCCCTTTTGTGCGTGCAGATCTACGCGCAGGCGAAGTATCTCATCGATCGGGGCTTCCAGAGCAAGCGGATCGGGAAAAAGGGAACGCGCGGATGGATTGTAAGAGAGAGGGGATTAGATGAGGTAAATGCTAATCGCAATATAGAAGGTAGAGGCTGACGGCTGACAGGCTGACACCCTTTTTCTAAAACTATACACCCACACGCGTGTGTGAGATTTATAAATAAGGGTGTCAGCCGTCAGCCTGTCAGCCTCCAAAGTCCGGATGGCATCCGGCGGAACTACCAAGAAGGGCTCTGCGGAATACCGCAGAGAACAGGACAAGGAAAAAGAACCCGCATAGGATGCAGGGCTAACAGACGGAGACAAGACGTTACGTATATGTCCGTAATGCAAACGAGATGCGAACGAGAATGAACGCTAAATAACTCAACAATGAAAGCAAAATTGTAGAGAGATATCTATTCCTAAACTGCCTAAACTTGCATATTCCGGCAAATTTCTGCAAATAAATTTGCATATTTCAAAAAAAAGTAGTAATTTTGCATGCTCAAAATATGCAAAAGTATGAAACTATTGCTGATTCTATTAAGTATCATGACTTTTGCCGTGCAGGATAAGCGCACGGTGGTGGCGGACGGAGAGATGCCGTACGACATGGAAGTGACGTACTTCTGCAGTTATCAAAAAGGTCAGGTGCGTGCCGGCGATTCGGCGATGATCTCTTTGCGGCATTTGGAAGGCATCGCGTTGGAGAAGATAGAGGTGGAGATGAAATCCAACAAGAACGCCGGGGCAGGCACGTTTTGGGTGGACATCAACGGAGAGAACGTTGCCCGAAAGAACATCGCTAATCTGACGAATGAGTATGTGACGGTGGATCTCAGGGTGAATGCGCAGGATTATGTGAACGAAATGAATATATTGTTGGTGGGGACAGAGAACTCGCTGTATATCAATAAGTACCTTGTTTACTACTCGATGATGCCCCCAAGCACGGTCACGCTGATGAAGGGAGAGGAACAGATAGGCACGTTAACCGGAAACGAGGTGGTGTTGCCGAATATGCCTCAGGAGGGCGAATGGCGATTTATCGGATGGACGGACGAACCGTTCTACGAACGGCATGAAATGGTGGATGTGATTGCTTCGGGGGTCTATCATCCGCAGGAGGACGTTACGCTGTGGGCGGTCTATGAACACCGGACCTCATGGGAACAACTGATTGCCACGGAGCTGCAAGACGGCATCTATCTGTACGCGAATATCGCTTCTTCGATGGCGATGCACGGCGGAATATGGAATGGCAAAGTGGGGGTGTCCACCTTATCGTTGAGCGATACGAACGAGCAATACGAAGTGCGTTTTGACAGCGAGGGCAAGGCAACTATCCAATTGGTCTATGTCTATGGTTCGGAGTACATCGGTTTTGAAGATAACCATCTTTCGAATACGCCGAGCAAATGGGATGTGTACCACGACGGGCAGAAAACGGCTTTCTATACGCTGTACGGCGAAAAGACCTATATGCTTTTCCCCGGCAAGTTAGTGAACTCCATGACCGGCGAGTTTGCCACCACACTCATGGAAGTGCCGGATATCGAAGCAACTCCCACGGCTTTGATACATGCCGATGGAGCAGTAGAGCGGTACTTGACCTGCCATCCCGAAGTGGGAATGGGCATCGACACGCCGGAGGACGGACTGAACGAAGGAATACAAGGCGAATGGCGGATTCCCTTCGGCAATGTGGAACTGGTCATCCGGAATGGAAGGAAACGGATGAGAGGATTAATGGATTAGAGAAAATGAAGATTTTATTGCTTATATTAACCGTGTTGCCCGGTATCTTAGGGGGCGACTATAACGCCGGCACGCTTTCGATAGCGGAGCAGGATAGTGTGTTGAACGTGGGAACGGAGTCGGAGCGATTCCGATTGGAGTACGAGAACGAAGAGACCATCTTCCGCCATTCGAAGATAGCGAACTGGTACGTGGTGGACTCGCAACGCCGGACGCGTAAGGCCTTGGGCGAAGGCATGGGGCTGGACAAAGTGCGTGACGCAGTCATGAGTCCGAACGGGCAGTACGTCGCCTTCGCGCAAGGCAATAACCTCTATATCCACAAGCTCCTTTTCGGAACGGAAGTAGCGGTTACGAAAGACGAGAACCCCGATATCATCAACGGTATAGCCGATTGGTTGTACGAAGAGGAGTTCGGCACGACGGCGCTTTTCGCGTGGTCGGAGGACTCCAAACAGTTGGCATTCGTCAAGTTGGACGAACGGGAAGTGCCGGCTTTCGCATGGCAGAACTACCTGACCGGTCAATACCCCGCAGCCGACACTTTGCGATACCCGAAAGCGGGGTGCGAGAACGCGAAAGCTACCGTCTGCGTCTATGACGTGGCGACCAAAGGGATTCTCTATCTCAACGATCTGAAGAACGAACGGATGAACGATGTCTATTTCCCTCGATTGGAATGGCATGGAGACAAACTGATGGTCTTGCGCGTCAATCGCGATCAGACGAAAATGGAGGTGTTCACCTGTAATACCAAATCGACGGTAGTGCATCCTTTGTATCGTGAGGAGTCGGAGACGTATTTTGTGAATTACGCGCTTTTTGACGACTGGCAATGGTTGAGCGACGGACGGTTTGTCGTTTTGAGCGAGAAAGACGGATGGCAACGTGCGTATTTGTATGACGAACAGGGATTTGAGTTGAAAGCCTTGACGCCTGAAGGGATCGACGTGACGGCTTTGTATGCCGTGGATGAGAAGACGCAAACGCTTTATTATCAAGCGGCTCCGACACCATCTACGCGCCAAGTCTATGCGGTAAACATGAAAAAAGGAACGGTCACGCAGTTGACAAGCGAAGAAGGAACGCATAGCGCTCGATTTAGTGAGGATCGCAAAAAGATGATCGATTGCTTCCAATCGTTCACCACTCCGAACCGATATACGCTCTATAGCATCAAAGGCTCATCAGCAACTCAAGTAAGGGTTATCCTAGACCATTCCGCCACTCAAGAGCTATGGGCAGCGAACCATTTGCCTGAGCCGGAACTCCTTCGTATCCCGAACGGCAAGGGTCAGGAACTGGAGGCGATGATCCTTCGACCGTCCGACACCGGCAAGCAGCCCTTCCCTTTGATTGTCATGCACTATAGCGGTCCTGCGAGCCAGCGTGTGCTGAACAGATGGCGCAAGCGGTTTGAGTACGCGCTCGTGGAAGCCGGCTATGCCGTGCTGATCGTCGATCCGCGGGGAACCGATGCACGAGGCAGAGCTTGGCGGAATGAAACCTATATGAACTTAGGGCAGAAAGAGGCGGAGGATCTGATTGCCGCGGCAAATTATATGGGCGCGCAGGACGATATAGATGCCCAGCGGATGGCGATCTTGGGTTGGTCGTACGGCGGGTACCAGACGCTGATGACCATGAGCCGGCCGAACCATCCGTTCAAGGCAGCAATAGCCATCGCGCCGGTTACGGATTGGAAACTATACGACACGGGTTATACGGAGCGATACATGCGTCGTCCGCAGGTCAATCCGCGGGGCTATCAGCAGGCTTCGTTGATCAACCGCGCAGCAGACCTCTCCGGAGATGTGCTCATCATCCACGGAACGGCGGATGACAATGTGCATGTACAGCAAACGATGCAGTATATCGATGCGCTCGTACAGGCTGACAAACAGTTTGAGATGCAGCTCTATCCCGATGACAACCATTTCCTGCGTAAACGCAATAATGCCAAACACATGCATGAGCGGATCTTGCGATTCCTCAGAGAGAGGTTGTGAGGTTTGGAGGTTCGGGGCAGCGCCCTTGTTTGAGAGTTTACCATTTTTTAATTTAATCATACATGAAAAAGTACGCTTTAGGCATCGACTTAGGTGGAACAGGCACCAAGTTCGGTTTAGTTAATGAAGACGGTCAGGTTCTTCGCAGTAATTCCATCCCGACACAGCAATACCCGAATATCGACGAGTATTGCGATGTGCTCTGCGCAGGTCTCAAACGGCTTGTGGAAGACGAGGGCATTTCGATGAGCGATGTAGTGGGTATCGGTTGTGGCGCTCCGAACGCTAATTTCTACTCGGGCTGTATCGAGCAGGCTCCGAACCTGCCGTGGAAAGGCGAGGTTCCGTTTGCTAAACTCATCAGCGAGCGGATGGGCGTCAAATGTACTATTACCAACGATGCAAATGCAGCTGCTCAGGGCGAGATGATCTACGGCTCGGCACGCGGTATGAAGAACTTCATCGTCATTACCCTCGGAACCGGTGTGGGCTCGGGTATTGTGATTGACGGTAAGTTGCTTTACGGTCACGACGGTTTTGCCGGCGAGTTGGGACATTGCAAGATTGACCATTCCGGTAACGGACGTCTCTGCGGTTGTGGTCAGAAGGGCTGTATCGAGGCTTATGCTTCGGCTACGGGTGTCGCTCGAACCGCAAAGGAGATTGTTACCTCGACGACGCAACCGACGCTTCTTCGTCAGGTAGAGGACATTGATCATATTACTTCCAAGGATGTGTTTGATGCCGCCGAGAAGGGCGATTTGGTAGCTAAGCAGATCTTCGATTACACGGGACATCTGTTAGGACAGAAACTGGCGGATTTTGTGCATTTCTCCAGCCCGGAGGCTATCATCCTCTTTGGCGGTTTGACCAAGTCCGGACATTGGATCATGGACCCGATCCGTGAGGCTTTGGACGAGAACCTTATGCCGATCTGGAAAGGCAAGATCCCTGTTTCTATCTCGGTTCTCAAAGACAGCGACGCCGCTATCTTAGGCGCTTCCAGTCTCGCGTGGTAAAACTCAGAGATATATGGCACGTGCTTTACCCGTTCGGAGTTTTTCGGACGGGTAAAGCGGTCTATCTCACTTTTGACGACGGACCGATTCCGGAAGTGACGCCGAAAGTGTTGGAGATATTGGCTCGGTACGACGTGAAGGCGACGTTCTTCATGGTGGGCGAGAATATCGACAAACATCCGGACGTCTATCAGCAGGTGGTTTCAGCCGGGCATACCGTCGGCAATCATACCTATAACCACCTCAAAGGATGGCGTACCTCTTTTGATGCGTACATGGCGAATGTGGCGAAATGGGAAGAAGTGTTCAGCCGTCAGCCATCCGCTGTCAGTTGTCATTTATTCCGTCCGCCTTACGGCAAAGCCACTTTTCGGCAACGGAGAGCCTTGCATCGGAAAGGTTACCAGCTCATCTATTGGGATATTCTGACGCGTGACTACGAAGCCACGCGTTCGCCCGAACAGATGTTGGCGCAAATCCAACGGAATGTCCGTCCGGGCAGTATTATCAATTTTCATGACTCGCTCAAATCGAACGAGCGCATGTTAGCCGTCCTGCCGCAAGCTATCGAATGGCTTTTGCAGCAAGGATATGAATTGAATGCTTTAGGTTGAAAATGATGTCTAAATCCGTACATAGTAAGATCAATGGTTTGCGTCAATCGGTATTCGTGCTGATGGCTGTTTGGTTGATGGCGGGATGCGCCAATAGGGGCGTGGGACCGCAAGGCGGACCGCGTGATTCGATTCCGCCCGTAGCCATTCTTGCAGAACCGGAATTAGGAACCGTCAATTTTACGGGCGACCGGATTGAGATCACTTTTGACGAGTATATCCAACTCGATAACATCGCTTCCAACCTCTTGATGTCCCCTCCGCAGCAGAACCCGCCGGAGGTCAAAGCGCGAGGGAAAAAGATGATCGTGCAGTTCAAAGATACCTTGCACGACAGTACGACATACACGATCGATTTTGGTAATGCAGTCTGCGATTATCACGAGAAAGTGCCATTGCGCGGGTTCTCGTTCTATTTCGCAACGGGTTCCGAAATAGATACTCTGGAGTACCGAGGACGCGTCTATGATGCCTTGAGTCTCAATCCCGTGCCGGGGGTATTGGTCGGTATTCATAAGGATCTGTCGGACACAGCTTTTGTCAAACATCCCTTCTTGCGTATTGCCAGGACCGATTCGGCGGGTTATTTCCGTATCGGCAATATTCATCCGGGGCAATACCGCTTGTATGCCGTAGATGATATCAGTCGCGATTATCGTTTGACGGTGGGCGAATCCTATGCTTTTGCGGACGAACCGATTCACGTGCAGGCACCGGCGGACAGTTTGCCGGATTCCTTGCGGGCGGAGTTAGCCTCTACGCCGCTCTTCTTGTTCAAGGAGGAACAGCAGAAACTATTCTTGCAGCGTGCAACCCGTGATCAGCAACATTGTATCCAACTCCTGTTCTCTGCCGCTCCGGACAGTCTGCCGCAAATCCGACCGTTGAACGACAGCGTGAATTACTATACGCGTTTGTCCGCGAAAGGCGACACAATGGTCGTTTGGCTCTTGGATAGTATGACGATCAGTCGGGATTCGCTTTTCTTCGAAGCCCGTTACCGTCAGACCGATTCGTTATACCATTTGGAATGGGCTACGGATACCATTCGGGCTATTTGGCGGGCACCCAAACTGAATGCCCGAGCTTTGGAAGCCCAAGAGCGTGCCAAACGCAATAGAAGGCTGGAGTTGAGTACGAATGCCCGCAAAGGGTTTGATCTGTTCGATACGCTGACGATTAAGTGCTCCACGCCTTTGGATTCGATTAACCGCAAAGCGTTCCGCTTGTACGAGTTGGAAGATACCATCCGTCGTATTGTGCCCTTTGAATGGTTGCCAAATGACTCGATCCCGATGACGCTGAGGCTGTTGGCGGAATGGGGCGAAGGGGCAACGTACGAACTGAAGATTGACAGCGGAGCGCTCCATGACGTGTACGGCGTGACCCATATAGCCGCTACTTATGGCTTTAAGCTCAAGACGCCGGCTGATTATTCCACCATCCGCGTCAAACTGAATCCCTTTAACCCGAAAGCGCGTCTCCAGTTGCTTAATAGCAAGGATGCGGTAATCCGCGAGCTGCCGGCAGACGAAGCAGGGACATTCTTTGAGTATCTCAAACCCGATACCTATTACGTTCGCCTGTATTTGGATGAAAACGGGGATGGTAAGTGGACGACGGGTAATTGGGGCGAACAACGTCAGCCCGAGCCGGTTTATTACTATTCGCAAAAGATACAGACCAAATCAAATTGGGATTTTGAGGAGGAATGGGATTATCACGCCCTGCCGCAGATCCAATCCAAACCGGCTGAACTGATTAAAATAACGCCGAAAAAGAAATAATGATACCTCGTAAGTACTTTGATTTAGGCTTTATGTTGCTCGGCTTGCTGATTCAAGTCGTTACGTTTGTCATCTCGTGGCATCTATCGCCTTGCGAAGGCCGGATGATGACATTCAGTTTCATCTGCGGCTGTTTGGGCGTCTTTTCGGTTTGTTTGACAGCCCAAGGCAAGATGACGATGTATCTATTCGGATTCTTGCAGGTTTGGCTCTATCTGTATATCAGTTGGAAGCAACAGTTGTATGGCCAGGTAGCGATCAATACCTTCTATTTTGCGTCGATGGTATATGGCGTTTTCGCGTGGCGTAAGCGTTTGCAGAAGGATTCTCAGACGGTCTCTACTCGTCGTTTGTCCAATAGCTGGAGAGTGGGCTTGGTATGTTTGACCATCTTGGTCTCATGCTTGGCAGGGTGGGGTTTATCGGCTTGGACGGATGACAAGCAGCCTTACTTGGATGCTTTTACAACAATACCTGCACTCGTGGCGCAGGTATTGATGATTCTCGTTTTTAGCGAGCACTGGTATATCTGGTTGGCAGTAGATACACTCAGCGTAGTGATGTGGATCTATGTCGGCGACTACTGTCTGGCTGCCCAGTATATGTTCTGGTGCGCCAACTGCCTCTATGGTCTTTATCGCTGGCGCTCGTTGGGCATTTCCAAGGTATAAAGAATCGCCTCTGTTTGGCGTAGCGCGTTTCTTTTCTTCTGCCCCGGAGCAAAGAGGAATGCTTCCGCAGTCACTACGCGACCGTTCACTTGATCCAAACGGCTCAGACTAACGAACGGACCGCCCATTGCTTCGCCATCCAGCATCTTCCATAATCCGCGCGTCTCGATAGCGTAGAATCCGCCGATGGTGTCGCGTAATGCGGAAACGGAACGGCTTACCGGAGGAAAATGCTTGAACTCCGTTCCCATGTGGCTGCCTTCCACTTGCGCGGATACCAACTGACCCAATACGGCATTACGCATAGAGATGATCGATTCGTTGCTGAACTGCTCTTGCGCCGTGTAAGGAAAACTATAGACCACTATATCTTTGCGCATCGGACCTTTGTTATTGCAACACCAAAGGACGTTGACCGTTTGGTCATTCGCCGTTATTTCTTCATTCTTGATGAGCGTAAAATCCTCCGGAATGTGCAGATCGTACCCTTGCCGGTTTAGGATCGCGCGCGCGTCCTTATTATTTCCCGCGCGATAGAAATGAACCTGACGTGCCAACTCCTCGCGTACAAACCATTCTCGGATTGCTTCGCCATGTTCCTGCCAATACGCGAGCAGCAATTCACTATTAGGCGCCTGGATACGAACCACCGCTTGCGGAGTGGACCACACGTCGCGTTTCTGTATCGCTTTGACTTGGGTGTACTTATGCTCGTCAATGTCCACTAACAGGATATTTCGTGAGCCCTTGTACATATCGTCAAAAGCGGCAGGAGTGATATGCGCCACGGTAAAAATTGCCTCCATTTGCGGCAAACCATACATATCTGCACCCATTGTTTCGGTCAAAGGTACCTTTACCGATGCGTCACTTACGATCAAACACTCATAGATGCTACCCGTTGCGGATGTCAAAATGCGGTCGTTACCGCCGCTACATGCCGATACGATCATCGCTATCAGCACAAAAACTATACTTTTTTTCATGTGTTTATGTTTAATTTGGGTGCAAAGGTACAAAAAAAACGGCATATTAGCAAATTTATTTCAAAAAAATTTGTATATTTCAAAAAAAAGTAGTAATTTTGCACCGCATTTTGATGAAAATGTTTAATTTGTTTTATTTTATATAGCATAATAATTTCAGGAACGAGTTTTTCTAACCTTAAATATTTGTACTAATGACTTTATCAACTGATGCAATCTTTTTAACAACGGACGTGGAAGGTTTTCGTGTGTGTCGTTCGACACGTACCACCTCGGTAGCCACTATGACTGTCCTCTTTTGTGAGGAGGGTTATATCGACGTGTTCTATCACGGCGAGATGCTCCGTATTAGGCAGGGTGATCTCTTTATCCGAATTCCGGATTTCACCCAGCAGTTAGGTCCGTATGAGATGTCTCCGGACTTCAAGTTCAAGCAAGTGACCGTAGATGCCATGATCTATGACAAATTGATGTATGATCACATGCGAGTAGAGCCTTATTGGTGGGCTAAACAAGAATATGTGAAGCAACACCCGATCTTCGAATTGAATGAGGCCAGCAAGGAGTTCTTTGATGTCTATTTCCACTTGCTGGAGTTACAATTGAAGGATAAACCGTCCAACTATAGAAATCAGATCATGATGCTTATTGCCCGTGGAGCGGTTATGGAGATGCTCAATTATATGGACAAACTGGCGGTTATTGATGTCAAGGAGATTGAGCAAAGAAAATCCGTTAACCAGAGCGATTATACGTTCCATGAGTTTACGCGTTTGCTTCAGCAATACCCGCATGAGCGCGAGGTACAATGGTATGCGCAAGAGCTCAAGATTACTCCGAAGTATCTGTCGGAGATTTGTAAGGAGCGTAGCGGTAAGTCCGCCGGCGAGTGGATTGCTGATCTGACAGTAGCGGAGTTGAAGCACTATCTGCGCAATACCACTATGCCGATACGCGAGATCGCGCGTATTATGGAGTTCCCCAATGCCAGCTTCTTCTGCCAATACACCAAGAAGCACACGGGTCTCACCCCGAACCACTATCGGAAAAACCGGGAGCAAATAGAATAATGAAAAAGGCTGGCGAGCGCCAGCCTTTTCCTTTTATCCACTCATTCACTCTTACCACGCAAACAAGGGGTGTTGGTTCATTTCGCGGTTCACCTCTTCGCGAACGGAAACGATGACACTGTCTTGAGCTGATGGCTGATTGCTGACGGCTGAAAGCACTTTATCGATCAGTTCTACGATCCAAGGCATTTGGTTTTCCTTCAATCCACGGGTGGTGATAGCCGGAGTACCGAACCTCAAACCGCTGGTCTGGAAAGCGGAGCGGCTGTCATAGGGCACCATGTTCTTATTGGTGGTGATGTCTGCGCTCACCAAAGCCTGCTCAGCTACTTTTCCGGTTAACTCAGGGTATTTGGTACGCAGATCAATCAGCATCGAGTGGTTGTCTGTTCCGCCGGAGATCACTTTGTATCCTCTGTCTATAAAGGCTTGTGCCATCACAGCTGCGTTGGTTTTTACTTGCTGTTGGTAAATCTTGAATTCCGGACTCAGGGCTTCGCCAAACGCTACGGCTTTTGCGGCAATCACATGCTCCAGAGGACCGCCTTGTGTACCGGGGAAAACGGCAGAGTCGAGTAGTGTACTCATTTTCTTGATTTCCCCTTTCGGAGTAGTCTTGCCCCAAGGATTATCAAAATCTTTGCCCATGAGAATGACTCCTCCTCGCGGACCACGAAGCGTCTTATGGGTCGTACTGGTGACGATATGCGCGTACTTCAACGGGTTGTCTAATAATCCTGCTGCAATCAATCCTGCCGGGTGTGCCATATCTACCATGAAAATAGCGCCTATCTCATCGGCTACCCGACGAATGCGTGCATAATCCCATTCACGGCTGTACGCACTCGCGCCCGCGATAATTAATTTAGGTTTATGCGTGCGCGCCTTGAGCTCCAAGTCGTCGTAATTCACGCGACCCGTAGCTTCATCCAAATCATAGCCTATTGCGTTGAACATCAAACCGCTGAAATTAACGGCTGAACCGTGACTCAAGTGACCGCCATGACTTAGGTTTAAGCCCATAAATGTGTCCCCTGCTTTAAGACAAGCCATGAAAACCGCCATGTTTGCTTGGGCACCACTATGCGGCTGGACATTCACATATTCAGCATGATAGAGTTGTTTCAGACGATCGCGGGCAATGTTTTCTGCAATGTCCACTACTTCGCATCCTCCGTAATAACGGTGTCCCGGATAGCCCTCTGCGTATTTATTGGTCAGCACGCTACCCATCGCTTCCATCACTTGATCGCTCACAAAATTCTCGCTGGCAATCAACTCAATTCCTTTCATCTGACGCTCGCGCTCACGGCGGATCACGTCAAAAATCTCTGTGTCTCGGTTCATATTGTAGATTGTATTGGTTTGCGTCTGCAAAAGTACTACTTTTTTTTGATATATGCAAATATTTTGCAAAGTAGATTCTACTTTTATTAAAAAAAAGTGAAATTATTTGCACAATTCCAAAAAAATTAGTAACTTTGCAGCCGTTTTTCTCAAAAAATGCCGTTTGGCATTGTTTGCGGGGGCTTTTAATGAACGCGCAAGCGGGAAAACGAATAGGACAAACAATAATATAAATATAGATTTTATGAAACCATTACATGAATTGACCATAGCTGTGGCAAGTGACCACGCTGGTTTTGGACTGAAATCCATGATTTTGCTTTATTTGGAGCGCGAAGGAGCAAAGGTAATAGATTTCGGTTGTGATTCGATGGAAAACTGTGATTTCCCTGATTATGCGCATCCGATGGCGACAGCTGTGGAGAAAGGCGAGTGCGATCTGGGAATCGGTTTTTGCTATACCGGCAATGGTATGAGTATGTGTGCCAACACGCATCCCAAAGTGCGTGCTACGGTTTGTTGGGAAGCCCGAATGGCGGAGAACGCGCGGCGCTTCTTTGATGCAAACGTGCTCTGTTTGCCGGCTGGTAGCGTAGCGCCGGACAAAGCGCTGGACATTATTCACTCTTTTGTAACGACGGCTTTTGGAGGCGGAGAACGCTACGAGCGTCGTATTCATCATTTGGCGAATCCCAATACATACAAGATTGAGAATGGAGAGTGGATTTTGATTAAGGAAGATAAGTAAAATTAATGTATGAAAAAATTTAACGTAAAATTGTATGTATTGGCGCCTCTCACAGCGTTGGTGGTGCTTTTTATGTGGTTTGTGCCGGCCTCTTTTTTCGGCATAGATGGGCTGACGGTCGTTCAACAGCGTACCATCGCCATTTTCTGTTACGCAGCCCTTATGTGGATGTTTGAGATCATCCCGGCTTGGGCTACGTCTGTATCTACTATTGTTTTCTTGCTAATCGCCGTTTCCAATAAAGGTTTGACGAATACGGAGATGGGTTCGTTGGTTAATTTCCGCGAACTGATGGCGGCTTTTGCAGACCCGATTATTATGCTCTTTTTGGGCGGTTTTGTGTTGGCTATTACAGCCAGCAAAGTGGGTCTGGATGTCGTTCTTGCCCGTGTTATGCTGAAGCCTTTCGGTACGAATCCCAAGTGGGTGTTGCTGGGCTTTTTGACGCTCATTAGTGTCATGTCCATGTTTATGTCCAATACCGCTACGGCTGCGATGATGCTGGCTTTCTTGGCGCCTGTGTTACGTACTCTGCCGGCGGATGGTGGTGGCCGTGTGAGCCTGGCGATGGCGATTCCTATTGCGGCTAATATCGGCGGTCTGGGTACACCTATCGGCACGCCTCCTAACGCCATCGCAATCGGTCAGTTGTCGGCGATGGATGTGAATATCGGTTTTGCCGCTTGGATGCTGCGTTTTGTGCCGATTGTGGTGATTATGATCATTTTTTCATGGTGGTTGCTCCAAGTCCTTTTCCCTTTCAAGGCGAAGGATGTTAAGATCGTGATTGAACCGAGCGAACACCATGAGATGGACTGGAAATTCTGGGTCGTAACGGTTACGTTTATCGTCACTATTTTACTGTGGATGACGGGTGAGTTGACTCACCTTAATTCCAATGTGGTAGCGCTTATCCCGTTTGCTGTCTTTGCGTTGACAGGAGTCTTCACGCGTGATGATTTTACGAAGATTGACTGGCACGTACTGTGGATGGTAGCCGGTGGTTTTGCTATCGGAACGGCGCTCAACAGAACCGGATTGGCTGCTGCTTTGGTGGAGTCTATTCCGTTCGGCAGTTGGTCGGCTGTTGCCGTGTTGATCATAGCCGGACTCTTGGGATGGCTGCTCTCTAACTTTATCTCTCACTCCTCGGCTGCCAACTTGTTAATCCCTATCTTAGCAGTCGTTGGAACCGCTATGAGCGAGCAGTTAAGCGCTTTCGGAGGTGTGACCACCTTGTTGGTTTGTGTAGCTGCATCTACCTCGTTCGCGATGCTTCTGCCGATCTCTACGCCGCCTAATGCCATCGCTTGTTCTACCGGTTTGATCAAGACAAACGACATGGTCAAAGTCGGACTGATTGTTGGTCTGGTGGGTGTGGCTTTGTCCTATGCCGTATTGCTCTTATTTCCCTTTAAATAAACTATGAAGAAGCGAATTTTTATAGTAGTGCTTTGCTCCTTGTGCCTGACATCCGTGTCGGCACAAGAGGTAAAGACGGATAAAAAGGAGGCGGTAAAGAGCCATCTCCAGCAGCATTTCAAACCTTACGGATTCATTCGTAACTACTTCACGTACGACAGTCGTGAGAGTTGGTCGGGTACCGGTGACTTGTACAACTACCAGCCGAAAGATGAGAACTGGAATCAGACTGCAGCGGAAGCTGCCGCTTCGGGTGTGCCCCGTGAAGATCTCAATGCGGTAAGTACGTTCCGTTTCCTTTCCCTTACCACCCGCGTCGGTGTCAATATCGTTGATTATAAATGGCGTGGCACGGAGTTCGGAGGAAAGATCGAAGCGGACTTCTACGCCGGTTTGTCATCCAAGACAGGTCAGACGCACTCGCTGTCGGGTGTGGCACAGTTCCGTTTGCGTCAGGCTTATCTCACCCTCGGATGGGACAGCCTGCCTATGATGAAAGGTAAGGACTACGCTCGCGTGGATCTGACTCTCGGTCAGACTTGGCACCCTATGGCAGCAGACCTCTGCGATGCGATCGCGCTCAACAGCGGTGCGCCGTTCGGACCCTTCAACCGTTCACCGCAGGTGAAGATGGACGCACGTCTCGGTAAGTATGTCACTTTGACGGCTGCCGGATTATGGCAAATGCAATACCTCTCTATCGGACCGGATAACGTCACTTCGGCGGAGTATATCGCTTACAGCAAAACGCCCGAAGCGTATTTGGGAATATCGGTTCACGACAAAGGATGGATCTTCCGAGCCGGAGCGGATGTGCTGAGTATCAGCCCGCGCCATTTGGGTACCCTCAATGGAGTCAAAGTAACGGTGAAAGACCGTATCACCACCGCTTCGCCTTTCGTGTATTTGCAATATAAGAAAGGAGAGTTCTCCTTCAAGGCAAAAACGATCTTTGCGGAGTCCGGAGAGCAGATGAATATGTATGGTGGTTATGGTATCAAAGCTGTCAATGCGGACGGATCTTATGAGTACACGCCGATTCGTCACAGCACATCGTGGATCAGCCTTGTCTATGGCGGCAAAGTAGGTGCACAGGAAGAAAAGCACCCGCAGAAACTGCAGGGTATTCTCTTTGCCGGTTACGTGAAGAACTTCGGTACCAAAGAGGCTTTGTATGATATCGATGGTGACGGCAAATTTACCAAGGCGGAGTTCTATAATCCCCGCTCTTCAGCGATGAATCAAATGTGGCGTCTCTCGCCGACTTTGCTCTACACGGTAGGTAAGTTCCAGCTTGGTCTGGAGTATGAGATCACTTCCGTGCAGTATGGCGACGGAGTGCTCAATGCCAATGCGCTGTCCACCAATGGTTTGCATTGGGTAACGAACCATCGTGTACAATTGATGACCAAATATAACTTCTGATAATATGAAAACAGGAAAACTTCTTGCCATCTCGTTGGCATTGATCTTTGCGGCTTGTAGCGCAAACAAACCGGTTCCACAAATCGGTACGGTAACGCAGGATACCCTGCTCAACGTGCCTTGTTATGTCTATCTGCCTGAAAACTATGCTGAGCGGGCGGATAAAGAGACCTTTCCGGTCCTCTATCTTCACCATGGAATGTGGGGGGATGAAACCGATTGGACGGTACAAGGCAACTTGCTGCCGATCATGGATTCGTTGCTCCAACTCGGGCAAATAGAAGAAATGGTTATCATCATGCCTGATAATTGCCCGCACAGACCGACCTCGGAAGAGGAGCGTGCCAATGCCACCAACGGCGAATGGGAAGGACATTTTGCGCAATTCATGGCGGAAGCGGAAAGCAAGTATGCCATCAGCCGTGAACCCTCCCATCGTGCCATCGCAGGTCTTTCCATGGGTGGCTACCATACCATGCGCGTGTCCTCTGTGCTTGATGGACAATTTGATTATGTAGGCATGTTCTCGCCGGCTACTTTTGTGCATCAGGCACCCACGAATCCCAAAGTGTTCTGGCTTGCTATCGGCAATGAGGATTTTCTCTACGAATCCTTCCAAGACTATCGTAAATGGCTGGATACCAATCATGTCGAGTACACCTATTACGAGAGTGCAGGTGGACATACTTGGCAGAATTGGCAAGATTATATTGTGCGTTTTTTGGTTAAATTTCATCCCGAACAATGATGACCGTTCAAGAATATATTCGCGCCAATAGAGCGCGTTTCATGGAAGAATGGGCTTCGCTCATCCGCATCCCCAGTGTGAGTTGTCAAGCCGAGCACAAAGCCGACATGATCCGATGTGCGGAGCGCTGGCGTGAACTCCTGCTTGCCGCAGGCTGTCAAAAGGCGGAGATTCTTCCCTCTGCCGGCAATCCCTTTGTTTATGCAGAATACCATCAACCAACCACCAACGATCAACAACCGACCGTTTTGGTCTATGCCCACTATGACGTCATGCCGGTTGAACCGCTCGAACTGTGGCATTCAGACCCGTGGGAGCCTTCCATCCGCGATGGACGTCTCTATGCACGGGGTGCTGATGATGACAAAGGACAGGCTATGATTCAGGCGAAAGCATTTGAATACCTTGTACACGAGGGCTTGCTCCATTGTAACGTCAAGTTCATTTTTGAAGGAGAAGAAGAGATCGGTTCGCCTTCTTTGGAGGCTTTCTTAGAGGAACACAAGGATCTGCTGAAAGCGGATATTATTCTTGTTTCCGATACCTCTATGATCGGCAAAGAGACGCCTTCGATCACCACCGGCCTAAGAGGGCTCGCCTATTGGCAGATCGAAGTGGACGGACCGAACCGCGACCTCCATTCCGGACATTTCGGAGGAGCCGTTAAAAACCCCGTCAACGCCCTTTGCGAAATGCTTTCGCAGGTGGTCGATCAGAACGGAAGGATCACCATCCCGGGTTTCTATGACGATGTGCTGCCCATCCCCGATGCCGAACGAGAAATGATAGCGCAGATTCCTTTCTCGCAAGAGGCGTATAACAAAGCCATCGACGTGGATGACGTGTTCGGAGAAACGGGGTATAGTACGCTCGAACGTAACTCCTGCCGACCGTCTTTTGATATCTGCGGTATATGGGGTGGTTATACAGGCGAAGGAAGTAAAACAGTCCTGCCCTCAAAGGCTTTTGCAAAGGTCTCCTGCCGGCTTGTTGCCAACCAAGATCATGAGAAGATTTCCCGGGCTTTTATCGACTACCTCCAAACGCTCAAACCCCAAGGCGTTCGCCTGACCGTTACTCCGATGCATGGAGGACAAGGCTATGTCTGCCCGATTGACATTCCGGCATACAAGGCGGCGGAGAAAGGATTTGAGATAGCCTTTGGTAAACGTCCTTTAGCCGCTCGCAGAGGGGGATCAATACCCATTATTGCCGCCTTCGAATCGATCTTGGGCTGCAAAACGATCCTTATGGGTTTCGGCCTGGAGCAGAATGCCATCCATTCCCCCAACGAATCGATGGATTTGGAGGTTTGGGAAAAAGGCATCATCGCCGTCTCTGAATTTTACCAAGCTTTCTCTGCCAACCCCTAAATGAAACCTCGGATTAATATCAGACTAATATCGGACTAATATCGGACTCAAGTCGGACTCAACTAAGGGTTAAGTAAGGGGCAAGTAAGGGGTATCCTAGACCATTGCAAGGGTTAAGTAAGGGTTAAGTAAGGGTCCTGTAATATCAAAAAATCGCTCTCGTCGGGCGATTTTTTTGATGCAAAGACGATTTTTAATGCAAAATCCTTGCATAATCCAAATTTTTTTTGTAAATTTGCAGCCGAAATGTGTAAATAGGTAAATGACTAAATTATAAATGTATATATGTTTGATAATTTAAGCGAACGATTAGAACGGTCTTTCAAGATTTTGAAGGGTGAAGGCCGTATTACAGAGATTAACATTGCGGAGACGGTCAAGGACATCCGCAAGGCCTTGTTGGAGGCGGATGTGAACTACAAAACCGCCAAGCAGTTTACCGACCGGGTAAAGGAAAAAGCGCTGGGACAGAATGTCATGACCAGCGTTCGCCCCGGGCAACTCATGGTGAAGATTACCCATGACGAATTGGCGGCTTTAATGGGAGGGGAAGCGCAGGATATTAACCTCAAAGGCAATCCCGCCATCATCCTTATGTCGGGTCTCCAGGGGTCCGGTAAAACCACTTTTGCGTCTAAATTAGCGAACTATCTGCAGACGAAGAAGGGGAAGAAAGTGATGCTTGTGGCATGTGATGTCTATCGTCCGGCAGCTATCGAACAACTGCGCGTATTAGGCGAACAGATCCACGCAAAGGTCTTCAGCGCTCAAGATTCGTCTATCAGCAAACAACCGGTTAAAATTGCCCAGGAAGCGATTGCGGAAGCCAAGCGTTTGGGCTATGACGTCGTGATCGTGGATACAGCTGGTCGATTGGCGGTGGATGAGCAGATGATGCAGGAGATTACCGCTATCAAAGAGGCTATTCAGCCGACTGAGACCTTGTTCGTAGTGGATGCCATGACCGGACAAGATGCGGTAAACACAGCCAAGGAGTTCAACGACCGACTGGATTTTGACGGAGTCATTCTTACCAAACTGGATGGCGATGCCCGTGGTGGTGCGGCTCTTAGTATTCGTTCCGTAGTCAATAAACCGATCAAGTTCATCGGTACAGGCGAGAAAATGGAGGCTTTGGATGTCTTCCATCCCGCTCGTATGGCGGACCGTATTTTGGGAATGGGTGATGTGGTGAGCCTTGTCGAGCGCGCCCAAGAGCAGTATGACGAAGAGGAAGCACGGCGTATCAGCAAGAAAATCGCCAAGAACCAATTCGATTTTAATGATTTTATCGGTCAGTTGAATCAGATCAAGAAGATGGGTTCCATGAAGGAACTGATGGGAATGATCCCCGGCATGGATAAGGCGCTGAAGGGTGTAGAAATCAGCGATGATGCCTTCAAACCGATTGAGGCGATGATCTCTTCCATGACGCCGGAGGAACGGGCTAACCCCGCTTTGCTGAATGGTAGTCGCAAGGCGCGTATTGCTAAAGGAGCCGGTGTCACCATCGTCGAACTCAACCGTTTTATCAAGCAGTTTGAGCAGACCAGCAAAATGATGAAAAAAGTGCAACAGATGTCTGGGAAACGTCGTTAATGAGTGAAGAAAAAACATACCAACCGAAGTGGGAGAAGCATAAAGAGTACCAAAAAACTAAGCATCACCACCATAGCCGATCGTACAGCAGTAGTTCTGACTCCAGCCAATACACCAATACCTGGGGCGGGGCGCTGAAGATGCGGGATAAATGGGCGTATTATGGCCTGATGGTCATCTTGGCGGGAGGAGTGTTGTTTGGCGTGTATAAGGCATGGAACTATGTTGCTGATGAGATACGTTCGATGCCCTTGGATGACCCTGCTACGGAGAGAGATGTGGACGAACTGCGCATTAAAAAGGTAGAGGAGCAGAATGCTCTGCAACTGGGCGACAGTCTCGCGCAGATGTACCAAGTGGATTCCTCTATGGTAAGGCATGTACAGATTGAGACGAGGCCGGTCTATCGTCCGCCCAGAAAAGAAAGCAAATGGTACATCACCCAGCGTGAGTGGCGCGCTATTTGGCGTAATTTCAAAGTGTGGCGTTGGGAAAAACGAAGAGAGAAGGAAGAACAGCAAGAGCAGCAAAACGAGTGAGTGTATGATCTTAGACGGTAAATATATTGCACAGCAGATTCGAGCAGAATTGCGCGAACAAGTAGATGCACTTCGCGCGCAAGGCAAACGAGTGCCTAAATTAGCGGTAGTGATCGTGGGACATAACCCCGCCAGCGAAACATACGTAGCTAACAAGATCAAGGCTTGTGAGAACGTGGGGATTGAGGCGATGAAGATTGCTTACACCGAGGACATTACCGAGAATACATTGCTGACTGAGATACGCAGATTGAATAGCGATGACTCCATTGACGGATTCATCGTGCAGCTTCCTTTGCCGGAGCATATTCGCGAGTCGGTCATCTTGAGTGCAATAGATTACCGGAAAGATGTGGATGGCTTGACGCCGGAGAGTATGGGGCGCGCTATCCAAGGCATGGATGCTTTCATCAGCGCTACGCCGAAAGGGATTCGGGAACTGTTGGCACGTTATTCCATTCCGACGGAAGGCAAGCACGTGGTGGTCATCGGGCGATCCAATATTGTGGGCAAACCGATGGCGATGCTTTTGATGCAACGACCGTATTTGAGTTTACCAAACATGAGCGCTTCTTCGTTAGGCGATGCCACGGTGACCGTCTGTCATAGCAAAACGAGGGATTTAGGCGCAATCTGTCGCACGGCGGATATTCTGATTGTGGCGGCGGGAAGTCCCAAACTGCTTACGGCGGACATGGTCAAAGACGGAGCAACGGTTATTGATGTGGGGATCAACCGGGTGGATGATGCTTCTTCGCCTCGCGGTTACCGCTTGGTGGGAGATGTGGATTTTGAAAACGTAGCACCCAAAGCGGCATATATCACACCCGTCCCGGGTGGAGTGGGACCGATGACCATCGTAAGCCTCTTGCAGAATACGCTGCAAGCTTATAAATGTACGAAGGAAAAATGTACCATGTACGAAGGATGAACGAAGGAATAGAAGGAAGAAGGTTGCGTAAATCGTACATAAACCAAATCGTACATAAATCGTACATCGTACATGATTAAATCGTAAATATAATAATGAACATACTCGATAAAATAGATGGCTTGGAAGCCAAGTTTCATGAGGTGAGTCTGTTGATTACCGATCCCTCGGTAATTGCTGACCAGGCAAGGTATGTACGTCTTAATCGCGACTACCATGATTTGGAGCGTGTTTTGGAGTGCGCACATCGATATAAGAAAGCCATGACGGATCTGCAAAATGCTAAGGATCTGTTCTTCAATGAGTCTGACGCAGAGATGAAAGAGATGGCAAAGGCTGAGATGGATGAACTCGAACCTCAAATACCTAAACTTGAAGAGGAACTGAAACTGCAACTTCTTCCGCAAGATCCCGAAGACAGCAAGAATGTCGTCATGGAGATCCGTGGCGGAACCGGAGGGGATGAAGCGGCTATTTTTGCGGGAGACTTGTTCCGCATGTATTGTAAATACTTCGAAATAAAGGGATTCAAATATACCGTTTCTTCATTTACGGAAGGAGCGTCCGGCGGGTATAAAGAAATCATTTTCAACGTAACCGGTCAGAACGTCTATGGCACGCTCAAATATGAATCCGGTGTACACCGTGTGCAACGTGTGCCCGTAACCGAGACCCAAGGACGTGTACATACTTCTGCCGCTACGGTAGCTGTCTTGCCCGAGGCGGATGAGTTTGAAGTGCATATTAACGAGGGTGAAATCAAATGGGAAACTTTCCGTTCCGGTGGAGCCGGTGGACAGAATGTGAACAAAGTGGAGTCCGGCGTGCGTCTTCGTTATAACTGGAAAAATCCTAATACAGGGGAGGTTCAAGAGATATTGATCGAATGTACCGAGACGCGTGATCAGCCGAAGAACAAAGAGCGTGCTCTTTCGCGCTTACGCACGCAGATTTACGATAAGGAACATCAGAAATACATTGATGACATTGCGGCGCGCCGTAAGACCATGGTCTCAACAGGCGACCGTAGTGCGAAGATTCGCACCTATAATTATCCCCAAGGGCGCATCACAGACCATCGAATCGGCTACACGGTTTATAACCTTGCCGCCTTCATGGACGGCGACATACAGGGTGTTATTGATGCCCTTCAAGTAGCCGAAAACGCAGAACGGCTCAAAGAGAGTGAATTATAATTCTTAATTTTTAATTTCTGCCGTGTACTTATTCTATTGTCCCGACATAGCTACATCGTTAACCCTTCCGGAGGAAGAGAGTTATCATTGTGTGCAGGTATTGCGGCGCTCTGCGGGCGACGCGATTGAGGTAACGGACGGAGAGGGGCATTTGTACCATTGTGTAGTGACCAATCCGCATCGCAAGCATTGTGAAGTGCGTATTGAACAGGTGGAGACTACCGAACCTTTGCATGAAGGGTTTATCCGAATTGGCGTAGCGCCGACTAAGAATATTGACCGCCTGGAATGGGCAATTGAGAAATGCGTGGAGATGGGAGTGGATGAGATCGTTCCTATTCTATGTGAACATTCCGAGCGAAAGACGATTAACTATGAGCGGCTACAGAAGATAGTTGTAGCGGCTTCTAAACAATCCCTCAAAACGGCTTTCCCGATCTTGAGACCGCTTACTAAAATGACTGATCTTCAGCCGGAAGGTGATCTTTTTATTGCGCATTGTATGAGCGAAGATGAAACTCCCTCTCTTCAGACTCCTTACCGTTCTTCGGATAGCAAACACGCCCTGCAGAACGAGCTGGTTCGGGGACATGAGAGTACGATCCTCATCGGTCCGGAGGGCGATTTCTCTCCGGCGGAATTGAAATGGGCGCTAACAAAAGGGTATAAGCCTGTTAGTCTCGGAGCAGCAAGACTTCGTACGGAGACGGCAGCTCTGGTGGCTTGTCACACCGCTATACTCATAAATGAATGCTGAATCCTGAATGCTGAATGCGGATAGCTCTATATTACTGTGGATCAATGGTCATTACGCAGCATGGCTGGATGAGGTTATGTGGATCGTGAGCGATGCGAAAACGTGGATCCCGCTCTATGCGGTATTGGTGGGATTGATTGCATATCAATATCGTAGTTGGAAAACGGTCTTGGTGATCTTAATCGGTTTCGGTATTGCGGTGGGGCTCAGCGATTGGATATGCAGCGGAGTGCTCAAACCTCTGGTGGGACGTCTGCGGCCAACTCATGAACCGGGGATTGATCCGCTTCATCTGGTACACGGCTATGTGGGCGGAAAATATGGCTTTTGCAGCAGTCACGCTGCTAATTCGATGGCGGTAGCATTATTGTTCAGCTTGATTTATCGCAAAAAAACAGCTACCGTTTGTCTGATGACTTGGGTAGCTGTGGTATGTTATAGCCGGATGTACTTGGGAGTACATTACCCGACGGACATAGTAGCGGGCTTGCTTATTGGGGCTCTGTCGGTTGTACCGGTTTACTTTTTGCTCTTACGTTGGTGGCACCTCGGGGGCGTCTCGGACTCTCAGCGGGGTGGTTCATGAACCGTTCGAACTCTTCGGGCGTGAGCAGGTGGCTCAGCTCCTCGTAGATCGCTTGCATTCGTTGCAGGTTCTCAGAGCGGGTTAAGCCTTTTTGCCGAAGTTTAGCATACTTGAGGTGCATTCGATAAATGGTATCGATACGAACCGAATCGGTAATCTCCAACTCCCGCACTAACCGTGTGGTTTGCATCAAAGCTTCCTCCTCCGGCGAGCGTTGAGGACGATCTTCGGATGGATCTTGCGCCATTACATAACCCGCTAACAGGGCTGCAAAGCAAAGAAAAAAGAGTTTTTTTATCATAGTATAACGACTTGTTCAATTTACACGACTTGTCAATATAGTTGCAACAAAAATCATGCCCGAAGCGTTCTCCCGACGGAACGGGAGAAAGTCCGTGACCGCTCCGCCTAAGAGGGCTATAAATTATACAACAAAAATCATGCCAATTTCAGAACTAAAAATAGCGAGTAAGCTTTATTTTTCCCAACAAGGATCGGAACGCACTTCGCGTCCTGCTGTTCGTGTGGCTTTAGCGGGAATGATCGTTGGGGTAATGGTGATGATTGTTACCATTTGTATTGTCATCGGTTTTAAGCAAACCATTACGAATAAGGTGGCTGGTTTTGGCGCGCATATACAAGTCGTTTCGTTTGATAACAATAACACGTATGATCTGCAACCGATAGAGGTTTCGGATAGTTTGTTGGCTAAATTGGGTAGTTATGAACATGTGGCTCAGGTGGCGCCGTTCATTACCAAACCCGGTATGCTGAAGACCGATAGTTCGTTTGTCGGCATGGTTTTGAAGGGAACCGACTATTGGGATTTTTTTGCGCGTAATGTAGTGGAAGGCACTTTGCCTCAAAACCCCCAGGAAGTGTTATTATCCCGATCGATGGCAAGCAAGCTGGGTTTGCATTGCTCCGATGCGGTGTTGGCATATTTTGTGGACGATCAGAATGTGCGGGCAAGGCGCTATACGATCGCCGGGTTATACGATACAGGTTTTGGCGAATACGATGATTTGTTTATATTGACGCCCCTTGAGTCTGCGCGAAGACTGCAAGCATGGGAAGAGAATGTCTATTCGGGCGTGGAAATATTATTGGATGATATCCGGTATTTAGACGAAACGGCGGATCGGATCTATTTTGCTACGGTCAATCGTTTGGACGACGACGGTTATCATGTGTATTATGTGCAGACCCTTTTGGAGCAAAATCCCGCTATTTTTGCTTGGCTGGATTTGTTGGATATGAATGTAGTGGTGATTTTGGTGTTGATGCTTTTGGTGGCTGGATTTAATATGGTGTCGGGGCTGATTATCTTGATCTTAGACAGCGTGCAGATGATCGGTATTTTGAAAGCGTTGGGTGCTACGAACCGTTTTGTGCGACGAATTTTTCTGACGCAAGCCGCTATGCTGATCGGAAAAGGAGTGGTGTGGGGCAATGTGTTGGGTTTGGGGCTTGCTGCGATTCAGTATTTCGGACATATAATCCCCCTTGAACCCGCTACGTATTATGTGAATACGGTTCCGGTTGCTTTTGCTTGGGAATGGATCGTGGCATTGAATGTGATGACGATTGTTCTATCGCTGCTTATTTTGCTGCTTCCGTCTATGATCATTTCCAAAATCTCTCCGGCTAAAGTCATGCACTTCGAATAAGGTACAAAGGGACAAAGTACAAAGAATATGAAACTGCAAACGGTGGTAGATATTCAGCCTTCCGAATGGAAGATAGGTTATGAGGACAAGATTCTCATGTTAGGTTCGTGTTTCTCGGATGAGATTGGAGCCCAAATGGCACAACGGAACTTGCAGGTAACTTGTAATCCGTTCGGCACACTCTATAACCCGCTCTCTATAGCCAATGCTATAAATTACGACAATTCTAAATCGTACATCGTAAATCATCAAATCGTAAATTATGATGGTCTTTGGCACTCGATGGCGCATCATGGTTCATTCTCGCGCCCGACGAAAGAGGAAGCGGAAGAGGCTGTGAATGAGTCAGTTGTGTTGATGCAAAAGGCTTTGGATGAGTCCTCTGTTGTGATTGTGACTTTTGGAACCGCTTGGGTGTATGAGATGAATGGAGAAGTAGTCGGTAATTGCCATAAACTGCCCGCTGAGCGGTTTACGCGTCGCCGGCTGACGGTAGAAGAGATCGTGGCATCGTGGCGACCGATTATAGAACGCTATCCGGACAAGCATTGGATCTTTACAGTCTCACCCATCCGTCACATCAAAGATGGTCTCCACGAGAACCAACTCTCTAAAGCCACGCTCTTAATGGCGGTAGAACAACTCTCCTCCCTTGAGGGGAGGGCGGGTGGGGCTCTTTATTTCCCTTCTTACGAAATCCTCTTAGACGAACTGCGAGACTATCGTTTCTATGCCGATGACCTTGTTCATCCGTCGTCCCTCGCGGTTCAATATATCTGGGAGCGGTTTGTGGATACGTTCTGTACAAATCAGACGCGCAACCAAATGCAAATCGAACTCAAACGATGGAAGTTCGAACACCATCGACCTTTGCATGAATGAAAATAGCGGCTCAAACGAGTCGCTATTTTCATTTGTATTATGCCTTTCTCTTATTTGCTTTTGAGAGCTTTGATAGCCTCTTCGAGGGAGGCGATGCGGGATTCGGCATCGGACTTCTTCTTCTGCTCGAGAGCCACAATCTCCGGTTTGGCGTTCTGGACAAAGCGTTCGTTACTCAGTTTTGCCATGACGCCTTTGAGGAAACCTTGCTGGTGAGCGAGATCTGCTTCGAGTTTCTTGAGTTCTTCCTCTACGTTGATGAACTGATCCATCGGAATAGAGAACTCGGTTGTGCCTACGATGAACTTGGAGAGGCCCCCCTCGTTCCCCCCTTGGATGGGGGAGGATACATCTACATTCGCGAGTTTGTCCACAAGCGGATTGAGTTCGACCGGGCTGATAAGCGTCAGACGCTCCTTCTGCGGAATGTTCTTCGACGCGCGCACATTTCGTACTCCGGAGACAATCTCTTTCAGTGTTTCAATGGCTGCAAGTATGCCGTCGTTTTCGTCTCGTTGTCGACTCGTTGTCGACTCGTTGCCGTGTTTAGAAGCAATCATAATGCTTTCTCCCTCTTTGCGTTCGTAGAGGTTCTGCCAGAGTTCCTCAGTGATGAACGGCATGAAGGGGTGAAGTAGTACGAGCAAGCGGTCGAAGAATGCGAGGGTGGCTTCGTACGTAGCGCGGTCAATCGGCTGTTGGTAGGCGGGTTTGATCATCTCCAGATACCAGCCGCTGAACTCGTCGCAGTAGAGTTTGTAGATCTCCATGAGCGCCTCGGAGAGACGGTATTTGGAGAAGAGGTCAGCTATTTCTGCGGAAGTCTCGCCAAGCTTGGCTTCGAACCATTCAATCGCATATTTGCTGGTCTCAGGCTGCGGGATGTCCGCTATTTCAAGACCTTTGACCATACGGAAACAGTTCCAGATTTTGTTGCAGAAGTTACGTCCCTGCTCGCAGAGCGAATCATCATAGAGGATGTCGTTTCCTGCAGGAGCAGAAAGGAGAATACCCATACGTACGCCGTCGGCACCAAAACGCTCGATCAGATCCAGCGGGTCAGGACTGTTACCGAGGGACTTAGACATCTTGCGTCCGAGTTTGTCGCGCACGATACCTGTGAAATAGACGTGCTTGAACGGCATTTTGCCTTGGTATTCATAGCCCGCCATGATCATACGCGCTACCCAGAAGAAGATGATGTCCGGTCCGGTTACAAGGTCTGCGGTCGGGTAGTAATAGTTGATCTCTTTGTTGTCCGGGTTCTCAATACCGTCGAACAAAGAAATAGGCCACAACCATGAGGAGAACCATGTGTCCAAAGCACCCTCGTCCTGTACGTAGTTTCCTTCCGGTTTGGTTTCCGAAACGATGATCTTATCGTCCGGGTAATTCTCGAGGCCGGTTTGTGCCAATAGATCTGCGTCGTAATATGCCGGGATGCGGTGTCCCCACCAGAGTTGGCGGGAAATACACCAGTCTTTGATGTTTTCGAGCCAATTGCGGTAAGTGTTCTTGTATTTCGCGGGGTAGAAGACGATGTCGTCGTTCATAACCGGCGGGAGTGCGATGTCAGCAAAGTGCTGCATCTTGACGAACCACTGGAGGCTCAAACGCGGCTCAATAGGCACGTTCGTACGCTCGGAATAACCGACTTTATTGTCGTAGTCCTCGATTTTCTCGACGAGGTTAAGCGCTTTGAGATCCTCAATGATCTGCTTGCGGCAATCGAAACGATCCATGCCGTGGTATTTGCGTACATTCGGTTGCAACTCTTCCTCCACCGTGTCCATGTTCAGATGAGCGTCCGGTGTGAAGATGTCGATGGTCTTGAGGTTGTATTTCTGACCCAAAGCGTAGTCGTTCACGTCGTGCGCCGGGGTCACTTTGAGGCAGCCTGTTCCGAAACCGATCTCCACGTAACGGTCTTCGATAATAGGGATCACACGCCCAACGCCCGGCACGATGACGTGCTTGCCTTTGAGCCACTGGTTCTTCTCCTCTTTGGGGTTGATACAAACGGCTATATCGCCGAAGATGGTCTCCGGACGCGTCGTGGCCACGATGGCATATTTACCCGGCTCTTCGGCTACTTCGTAGCGCAGGTAATAGAACTTATTATGCTCGTCGTGGTAGATCACCTCTTCGTCAGAAAGGGCAGTCTGACGCTCGGGATCCCAGTTGACCATACGCAGACCGCGGTAGATGAGACCTTTCTTATAGAGGTCGCAGAAGACTTTGATAACTGCTTTCGAACGGGGCTCGTCCATGGTGAAGGACGTACGGTCCCAATCGCATGAGCAGCCGAGTTTGCGGAGCTGCTTAAGGATGATGCCTCCGTGCTCGTCGGTCCACGCCCACGCATGTTTGAGGAACTCCTCGCGGGTAAGGTCGGATTTATTGATGCCTTGCTCTTTGAGGCGTTTGATCACTTTAGCCTCGGTAGCGATAGAGGCATGGTCGGTACCCGGCACCCAGCAAGCGTTCTTGCCTTCAAGACGTGCACGACGTACCAAAATGTCCTGAATCGTCTCATTCAGCACGTGTCCCATGTGTAGCACTCCTGTCACATTGGGAGGCGGAATAACAATGGTAAACGGATCGCGGCTGTCCGGCTCGCTATGAAAGAGTTTGTTGTCCAGCCAGTATTGATACCAGCGGGTTTCGATGTCTGTCGGATTGTACTTACTATCCATAATTTATTTACGATTTAACGATTTACGATTTACGATTTTGCAAAATTAGCGTGCAAAGTTACAACTTTTTTTTGACATACGCAAGCGTGCAGGCATTTTTTTTGATGAATAGAATAAAATTCTATCTATTTTGTGTGAATAGTGGTGGCGGTTATAAAGGGAGCCATGTCAAAATACCAGTGCAGATGACTCATTTGCCGAAAATCATCTTGCAGGGCAACTACAAGATGATTTTTTGTTTGGCTTTATGAGTTCTATTGGATTCTATTGGATTGCGTCAAGCGGCTCTCTATGCAAACGTTTGCGCTCGGCACAAAAATACAATGGCTATCATAATGTCAAATTGAGAACCTTCTTTATTATGGGTGCCATATCGTAATACTTATATTCAGCAAGGCGTCCGCCGAAGATGACATTCTCCTCTTTGGCAGCCAGAGTTCGATATTGGTCAGCTAACGCATTGTTGCGTTCGTCATTTACCGGATAGAACTGCTCCATGCCGGGCTTGTATTCCGTCGAATACTCTTCGCTGATGACCGTTTTGGGGCAATCATAAACGGCATTTCCAAACGTCTCAAAATGCTTGTGCTCGATAATGCGGGTATATGGCACATCATGCGAGGTGTAGTTTATAACCGCGTTGCCTTGATAGTTAGGGGTGTTTTCTATGCGCGTTTTGAAAGTTACCGTGCGCCAATCAAGCCGACCTAATTGATAACTGAAGTACTCGTCAATCGGTCCGGTATAGACCAATTGGTCTGCTACCTCACGCCAAGAATCTTTGTACTCATTGAAGAAATCGCAGTTGGTTTTTGTTTCAATGTCTTCAAGGAGTTTGCCGATTAGGGCATTGTAGCCGCCCATTGGAATACCTTGATACGGATCGTTGAAATAATTGTTGTCAAACACGAACCGAACCGGCAAGCGTTTTATGATAAATGCCGGCAATTCTTTGCAATCACGTCCCCATTGCTTTTCTGTGTACTCCTTGATGAGTTTGAAGAAGATGTCCTTTCCTACCAAGCAAAGAGCTTGTTCTTCCAAATTGGCAGGCTCTCGTCCATTGAGAGCAGCCAATGCTTCCGCACGTTGCTCGTCAATCTTCGCCTTTGCCTCATCGGGAGTACACACACCCCATAGTTGCGAGAAGGTATTCATGTTAAACGGAAGATTGTATAACTCCCCATGAAAATTAGCTACCGGACAATTGGTATAACGATTGAACGGCACAAGCGAGTTCACAAAATCCCACACTTCTTTGTTAGCTGTATGGAAGATGTGCGCGCCGTACTTGTGTACATTGATTCCTTCCGTCAACTCACAATAAACATTGCCGCCTAAATGCGGACGTTTGTCAATAACCAGACACTTCTTGCCTGCCTGCTTTGCACGATAGGCAAATGTTGCTCCAAACAATCCGGAGCCTACTATGAGATAGTCGTAATGCATATTATAACTTCTTCTTAATCTCCAAAAGTCGCTTACGTTCCGCTTTCTCTTTTTCGTACTGTTTATATACATAGAACCCGCTCATGGTATGATGACCACAATAGCCTTCCATCTTCTCAATCTCATCATCCATCTTGTTGTACAATTTCATCTCATTCCAATTAAATTGGATGTCCCACCACAAATTGCGTATTGCTTTGAACGGCCAAATCAACATGCGTTTGAGTTTCTTAACCACACGCTGGTTGAAACGATATATCTTGAACCATGCGAAATAGAGTTTGAATGGCAACAAATGATAGATCCGCACAATCCGATTAGGCTTGATTTCCGGATAGTGGGTCTTTAGGAACTTATCCCATGCTTCCAGACGAGGTTTGGCGGTTGCTGCGTCAAAGAGGCTGAGCTCGTAATAATGCCATGTTCCCATGGATTGGTAGTTCTCCTCCGTATAGGCTTCACGCGTACCACCTTTAGGAACAGCATGACGGTTACGACGCACCCAATCCAATAGGAATGTAAGCACTTTCGTTACATCGTCAGCTGCACGCATAGCACGCACTTTGGGATCGAACGACTGTCCCGGGCGACCGATATAATAGCGATAAACATTCAGATGGGTATAAATAAAGTCCTTTGCGATTGCAATAGGAATAGCCTGCAACGACACATCGTCGTACATCACATGCTCGCAGAAAAGCGGCATGTATTGCTGCATCATGGCAGTACGATAAACGGTATCATGTGCATAAGTCATGTCATAGCCGTGACCCGTTCCAAGCCAATCGAACTTATCCGCATCGTACACCACATCAGGAGTCAGCTCATAGTGCTTCTTCTTTTCTTCGTATGTGTCCGTAGCTGCATGATAGTTCTGTCCGTCCAACATCACCATATCCGTATCGCAATGACCAAGATAAGTGATGAGTTTGGATAACTCGCCGGTATCAAACCAATCGTCCGAATCGAGGTAGAACAGGTACTTACCAACCGCCAATTCGGTTCCGTGATTCCATGCACCGCCATGTCCGCGGTTCTCTTGGTCAATAACGCGGATAATGTCGGGATATTTCTTTTCCCACTCCCGAGCCAATACGGCAGAGTTATCCGGCGTACCATCATTGATAACTACGATGTCGAGCAGTTCTAACTGCTTCTCGTCCGGTACGATAAGGGATGAGATACACTTGTCAATAAATTTCTCAACCTTGTACACCGGAATGACGATGGATAAAAGTTTATTCATACGTATAAGACAATTTTATCTTGTTTATTAATTTATTAAGCATAGGTAGTGATATGATCATCGTCAATAGGAATATATAAAATGCATATTTTGCATCTTGTACTTGAGCTAAATCTAAAACAAATAGTCTCGAAAGGACGAGTACAATCCAATGTGTAACATAGATATTCATAGAATTTTGGCCAATCCAACGAAAAACACTAACTTTCAAATATGGATTGATCCATCGACATAAATTATTTAATAGAATTATTCCGGCAAAAGACGCTGGATAATATAATAGATATGTTGATATATTTGAGGCTGTATTATGATGAAAATAGATTCCAGGAAAACCGATCACACAACATATAGCATAAATCACAATAGCTAGCAATATCATCCACCACGTATTCTCCTTGCCACGGCAATAATATCCTAAGGAGTAAAAGGCCATTCCTGCTGCTACATTTGGTATAATACAAGGAAACCAAGATATATGCGGCAAATAACACAAGAAGGCGATAGCCACTCCAGAAAAAGTAATAATTAGCGGATGGATTTTTTTGAGACAATAGGGAGCTATTATAGTAATAATATACAATGCAATTAAAAACCATAGCGCTCCATTCCCTGCAAAACATTCCGTTACAAACAGTCCGCGCAAAGGTTGATATACAAACGAACGAAATGATATATTATTCTCTAATATTAGACAAATATAGTAAAAGAATTGTCCGATGAGGGAATAAACAATAAATGGCAACATCAATTTCTTTACACCACGCCTTGCATTCTCTTGCCATGTTCTTTCTTTATAAAACATTCCTGATTTATAAAAGAACCATGGCATAAAAAAGCTAAGAAAATTTCCTGCAACCAGAAAATTGCCTTTATAACTTGCATATGATGCCGTATGACCTAATATCATCCAAGCAAGCATCATTCCAGCAGCCATATCAATATATTCCGTCCTTCTCTCCATTAGCAACTTCGTTTCAGTTTTCTAATTAACACTGCTATAGGGCTAGCGAAAAAAGTTGTCACTTTTGTTAATAGAGGACAATAAACCACTATGCGGACTTCACACGGCATTGGGTATGTGCGACACATACGTTTAAGATCAGATATAAGCGGATCAAGGTGTTGCGCGTCGTATAGGTGCTTATTCTCTGACCAAGGGAATTTTGTTAAATTGCGCAAGCGAATCGAATGATGAATCTCTTCCATACCAAAGGCATAGAGTGTGGCTGATAGTTTCGGACAATCAGTTTTCAATTGTTCTGAAAGATCAATATGCCTAATTCCGCTTGCTACATGATCGAAAACGGTTGTATAACGCAAAGCATGACAGGTAGAATTAGGATTCATCGTATAGCGGTATGTAGTGTTCGGACATACGGCAACCGACTCAGTTTGTACCAACACACTTGCCAACCAATCACGATCTTCATGTTGCCTTTCTTCGACAAATGGAATATTGATTCGTTCCATAAACGAATGTTTGTAAATATACGAGGGCGGATAATAGAAAACACCATCAGCACAATATCTCTCGCCAAACTCTTTACCGGACATAATTATTTGGGGATCTTCAGATAATTTATGTATATATATGCCATCAGGCTTCTCTATCTCCATATAACCATATACCATGTCAGCCTTTGTTTCTTCAGCTATACCCCAAGCCTTTGCGAATCCATCAAGAACCAAATCATCAGCATCTATGTATGTAATATAATCACCTTTTGCTTCCTTTAAACCTCGATTGCGTGCTGCTCCTTGACGACGATTTTGCGGTTGGCAAAATAGCTTTATTTGATTGCAAGATTTCGCATATTCAGAGATTACCTCCCGAGTGTTATCCGTAGAGCAATCATCGACTATAATAATCTCATAGTCTTTCCCTTCCATCTGAGCACGGATGCTTTCAATGCAAGGAATGATGGTGTCCTGACCATTATATACCGGTATGATGAATGAGATTGTCATAATTTGCCAAGTATTAGTTTTACGACTCGTCCTGTTTTTGTACAAGCAAACTCGTAGCATCGGCAGAACGATTCGATGGTTTGCTTCCTACCCTTCATGAGCAGATATACCAACCGCGCATTTCGTGAATATAGGCTATGGAAACTCGGTATGAGGTTCATGAAATCTCCTTCTATCTCTGCTATCTGCGGGTAATCTTTCTTAATACCGGCTGCATTCATAATACCGAAGGCATTAAGCAGCGCTGCAAAGTACATATCATAGATACCATCCACATCTCGAAACTCGTCACGAACCATCGTTTGGATGCGTTTGATGATATCAAGATAGTTTGCGACAGCTTTGTCGTTATGTTTTTTATCATTCCATAAGTCGCGCATAATAGATCCTTCTCTCACATTGTAGAATAGGGTCACATCTGAGATCATAGCAACTCTTGTGGATAGTGCTTTCGCTCTGAAATCTGGGATGACATCCTCCAAAATGGGATTCGTGCAATACATATTGCTGCGCCTAACAAAGTCGGTCAAGAACAACTTGTTCCAATAGGTTACTTTGGGAGATGCCAAGCCCCTAGAAGCAATATATGCCCCTGCTCCTTTTCTATTCACAAACAAATCTGGGTTGATCCACGTCTTTTCCTCCAAGGTCTTTTCGTCTATATCTTTTATGGAGCCAACAGTAACATCGCTATTTGTCTCTTTGGATTTAGCGTACAACTTCGATAACGTCTGTACGTCGAACCAATCATCCGAATCAAGGAATAAAAGGTACTTGCCTTTCGCATTATCAATGACTGTATTTCTGGCAGGGCCTAAACCTTTATTATGCTCATGACGAATGACACGAACGATGTCGCCCTTAGGATGTTCAGATTGAAGTTTCTGAACAATCTCCATGCTGCAATCATTTCCACAATCATCAATAACAAGAATCTCATATGGAAGCGAAAAGTCTTGTTCTAAAGCTGAGAGAAGGGATTTCTCCACATACCGCTCAACGTTATAAACCGGAAAACCTATGGTAACTTCGGGTATCATATATAAATGTTAAAATATTTTCTCATTATACTCATTATCTTTTTGACTACCAATTGAATAAATGGGTATTCATCGTGGATATCCCATAAATCGTAGATTTGGTTTTTGATTGTATCATTCTCGAACTCTATGTTTTTTATACGGGACGCGTGCATATACAAGATACCTTGCATTCTTAGATAAGAAATATGCATGATAGAACAAATATAATCCAATATACGTTTCTCCTCGATATAATTGGTGCCATCTGCATTACGTTTCTCAGTCACATTAGTTCCATGTCTTCTAAAATAACTAAGACGCTTGTTCACTATTGCCACATTTCCTTGCATAGCAATTTCTACCCAAAACAGATAATCTCCAGCACCTTTGTAAGTTTTGTAATTGGGACTTATTTTGAGAGCAGCCTTTTTGCTGAATATGGCACAACTCATATTCTTTACGAAGTTGGCGATAGTCAAATACCTCTTGATATACTGCTTCCCGCTCATATATTGATTCCGGCCATACGCATCAGCTCCGAAGGGTTTGCTATTCTCATCCACACCGATCAAAGTAGAATATGCTAAAACGGTATCACTTCTTTTAGTATAGGCTTTTACTAATTCCTCTAACAGATTTAACTCGCAATAATCGTCACTCTCCGCGATCCAGATTATTTCGCCATTAGCCAGCGAGACACCTTTATCCCATTGCGAGAACGCACTGCCTGAATTTGTTTTATTTGCCACTATCTGCGACAAATGAGGGTTGTCTTTGTACCGATTAATCACTTCGAGACTATTATCCGTAGACATATCATCAAGAATAATTACCTCAAAATTCGGATATGTCTGATAAAAGACGCTATCTAACCTTTGCTCTAAAAAGCGAGCATGGTTATAATTGGGGACTATTACAGAGACTAAAGGTTGTTTCATGATTAAGTTATAATTATAAACTATACCCTTTTTGAATTAATTCTATTCTTTTATTTCTCATATCTTGATACCAGAACGATGTCATTCTAGAGGAGTAGTTTCGGTACTTTCGAAACACAAGGCTTCTAAGTCTAAGTCCCATTATCATATATGCCAAGATTCTCCATTTGAAAAACTTGTGCTTCTTGACCCATGACAATTTTAATAATTTCATGTAAGTGCCGTAATCTGAATTGAAAAATCGCAGGAAATCATACACATAAAGGCCAATATAGAAATCATACTCTTGACCATAGCGAAAATTAATAGATGAAGCTATCTTGTCTATTAAATATAGATGACTATCATAGTGGTTCTTTTTCTTAATATTCCAAGACACTCCCTCTCGCCCTGTTCTGTAGTAATAATCAACTTGAGCATTAGAAGCGAAAGCGTAGGTCATTCCACTGAGTAAAACATGAATGTTATAATCGGAATCCTGCATAGATTTTATGTTTGCATCCCACAACAAATTACTCTTTATAAGTTTCTCATACCTATATATATTTGTAGTAGCCGCAAAAGGTAAATTCATATTTAACATCGCTTGTAAATCATCATCAAAAGATTTAAAACCGTACACATCGCCACTATCTTCATGAATGTCATTAATAAATGAAATGATTGGAAAGACAGCATAGTCTAATTCCGGGTGGCTTTCCATAAAGTTCACGCGTTGTTCTAAACAATAGGGAGCAACCAAATCATCCGCATCAAAAAAGCACAAATATTTAGATCCGATGGCTTTCTCAATACCGATATTACGACAAGTCGGTCCTCCTTTGGGTTCCCTATCTCTGCGATAGTATAGAATACGACTATCATCTGAATGATATGACGTTATTATCTCCGCTGTTTTGTCCGTAGATTGATCATCGACACAAATAGCAATCCAATTCTTGTATGATTGTCGTTTCAAACAATCAAGCATCTCTGGCAAGAGTTTCTCTTCATTCCAACACGGGATTACTATAGCTATTGTAGGATTATTTATCATTATGTTTGAATATTTTTACTATTTTATTTGTAATTTTGAATACCACAAGTCTAATGATATCAATGGTATACCAATAGTTTATTCGTGGATATATTGGCGTAAACTTTTTCCAATCCTTTGTACCTAAAAGACCTATATAACTTCGAATTCTATTTGCACCCGAGAAAAAAATCAAGAATTGATCTTCTTTGCACACTAAACAAGAACGATAAATATAATCAGAATAGAAACTGAACCTTTCGCCAGAAGCAGTTAAAATTGTACGAGGATATTTCCAAGTGATTCCATCTATAGAAGTTAATAATGATAACGTTCTATTCTTATCTCCATAGCATAACAAATAATATGTACCATCTATTTTTTTAACATCAATATGCCACGGCATATCCGTGTAGTCAATCAGCTTACATAAAGTAGAATTTCCCCAATTAGTGCCATCGGAGGAAGAAATCATCCTAATTCCTTTTTGTGGTATATATGAAGAACTATCTACATACCAACATAGATATTGTGTGCCATCCCATATTATAGATGGTGATATTACTTGTTCTCCCCAAACGGAAACATCATTCTTGTCTCTTAGATCTACTATTAATTTACGTGAAGACCAATGAATGCCATCTAAGGAAGTTCTTTTGAATAGTAAAGTTTTATTATCTCTAAGTTTCTTATCTTTTAATAAAGACAATCGATAATATAATTCAAGTATGCCTTCATGATATACTAAATGAGTATCAGATAAATAGTCTTCTGAATATATTTGCTCTGGAGTAAGATCATCTACCGGATTGTAAGGAATACTTTTCCAGCGTATTCCATCTTCAGACCAGTAAACACAAGGTAGTTCCCATCGCGATTGATAGGGTTTAATATCTACTAAAGGATGGTATGGTGTCTGTGCCATCCACCATTTATGTCCACCAAATCCTTCTGGGATATATACAACTGAAGGATGCCAAAAATAGCGGGGTATATTTCTGCTTTTTTCTATGTCGAGCGGAATGAAACTCATAATTTATTTAGATATAATAAAGAATCTTCCCTTAATATTTTCAATTTTGCATTTACAGAATCGAAATTGATTTGCTCAATATACAGAGGCAACCTTGGAGCTTTATTTGTATATAATCTATTCGCGAGAGATAGAGGGTCTAACAATGCCTTGGCTCTATAAAAATCAATAGGAAAACACCCATAGAAAGGCTTTTCTAAGAGTATTGAAAGAACTACTCCATGATAACTAGAAGTCAATATACATTCAGCATTTCTAATAAGATTAACAAAATCTGAAGGGGAATATGCTTCTCTACTATTGATTTTTTGACCATCTGTAACTTTAGCATGCAAATATACTAACCTACAACTATTTCTCTCTGCGAACAATTCGACATCTCCTCTATCAAATGTTTGCATTCCCGAATCTCCTAGTAAATCATAAAATAGTATATATTTGTTTCTGAAAAGTCTTTTATTAGGGATTAATTCATTCCATTGTTCTTTTGCCAATAATAAGGTCGGATCCAAAGAAACTTGAACATTAGTATAACCATGAGTTAACAAGTAATTTTGAATTGTATTTTCTCTTACTGATATTTTATCCAAATGACTCACTAACTCACAAAATTTCTTCACATCTTCTTCGTTATCAGGTAACACATCTAACGAGGCAGCATAGGAAATATGTTTTTTAGTTTCGATATTATTCGCCCCAAAATAAAATGGATTATATTGGTCAATATACGGTTGTTTTCTCCATATTTGATCACTACCATATATAACACAATCAAAGGAGTCTGTTATAGGCCTGCAAAATGGAGAAATTTTCTTGTTAATGAACGAGGTAAATTTACGCCTTCTTCTTAAAGAAGGAATAAGTGTTGTTATAAAACGTATTAGAGTTTTGATTTTTCCTTTTATAGATAATAACAGCCATGATTCAATATCAAAAATTCGGTATAGTCTCCGATGATATTTAGGGAAATAATCAATATAAAACACGTCATGTCCCATCCGAGATAAAACATATCGCAAAGCAAGTGCTTGCAATAAGGCTCCATAATTGTGAGACCGATGATATGTCAAGATACCTATTTTCATTTCATTTGAAAAATCGTTGAATTTTTGTTTTTAACTTGCTTTTTCTTTTTATTAGTTTAACACTTTGTGCTATCGTAATAAATTTATTCAAAAAATAAAATAAATCCCGATCCTTAGTTCGCTTTACACTTGTTGTTGCTCTTTGGTTATTTTTTAGAGGCACATTTACTTCTATCCCATTTGTCTTCATCAAGGGAAGTATACCTCTAAAAGCATCATTTCCACGAATAGAATGGATTAAACATAGTGACGTACCTTTACCATCTGTCATATCTGGCATATAATTTTCAATCCTCCATGCATCGGCTATTGTAATATCACTTATGCGCTTAACACTTTTAAAATGGCATTGATAACAAGATCTACGGAGGTAGTAGTCATGTAAAAATCCGTATATAAAAGGATCATTATTTGAATCATTCATTATTATATGCTGATTCCCCTCGGTTGTAATTCGGATTAAGTACAAGCCACTCCATCCATTTGCTTTATCTCTAAAATTAATATTACTAATAGAGCGAATAGAAGGGAACTTTTGATGTAGATATTTGTTCCAAATGCCAGGGCTTGGTACACCATGGCATATAAAATCAACAGCGAGTAAGTTGTCATATTCTTTATTGAGATAGGCTTTTAATCCTCCTATTTGGCAAGGAGTGCCGACAAATAGCACTTGACGACCAGCATCAAGAAAGTGCTTTGCTTGTTTGAAAGTATCTCCAATCCGACTTTGCACATATTTGCTACGCATGAAAGGTTCTATGCCTTCTATGGTCTCGGTATAGTCATGCACTACCTCCCATTGGTCATTAAAACGAGCGCCAAAAACAAATCCACCTTGCTTTATTGTCCATTTGGCTAAAGCATGGAACATACCTCCCGAACTGCTCCGCATCCGTATGTCCTCATCTTTGTTAATTGCGGCATAAGCTTGCGTCTCAAAGTCTGTAGGTATCTCAATAGGATTAAGTATCGGACATGTTTTCTCGCATTTATGGC
>Ga0247610_10000822_pt1 | contig 41532 bp, 34 predicted proteins | sample 174DNAGHGhighgp2_FD_193483 | JGI IMG/M metagenome (GOLD analysis project Ga0247610, IMG submission 193483) | Sheep rumen microbial communities from Palmerston North, Manawatu-Wanganui, New Zealand - 1742 DNA GHGhigh gp2 | ecosystem: Host-associated > Mammals > Digestive system > Stomach > Rumen...
GGCGTCATTTTAGCTTCGCTGATTTTGCTCTCGCTCGGGTAAAATCAAATACATTTGATTTACCTCTCGCTTACTCGCAAAATTGTTTCGTTTTTTTTCGCTGTAGAAAAAAAAAACGAAAAAGAAAATAGGCGGAATTTTAAAAATCCACCCTAACAACCTTATGCTGACATTTGTGAATATCCACGGCAAACGATTCTATCCCTAACACCCTACTACTTATCCCATATTTTTATTATCTTTGCACCATAAACAAGAAAAATGAAAAAAATAGTCATATACCTCATAACTTTATTGATAGCGCTAACCTCTTGTGGTACAGCAGCAAAGATCAAAAAAGCCGATAAAAAATTCGAAATAGGAGAGTACTATAATGCCATTAGTAGTTATGCTCCTTTATATAAAAGTATATCTGCTCGTAAAGACAAACAAAATAAGGCATACGTAGCTTATAAATTAGCAGAATCGTATCGTTATATCGGAAATTCTACGAAAGCAGAAATCGCTTATTTTAATGCGTTGCGTTATGGATATACTGATAGTTTAATTCTGCTTCATGCTGCAGATGTTTTACGTAAAAATGGTAAACATAAAGATGCTGCTAAATGTTATGAACAACAGTTATCTATTTTTCCTAACGATGTATGGGCAAAAAATGGCTTAGAAGCTTGTCAGCAAGTTGACGAATGGAATAAAAAAGTAACGCGTTATGAAGTTAAAAATGCTGCAGAATTAAATTCTCGTAAGAGTGAATTTTCTCCTGCTTATGGATCATCTGAGGGCTCTACGCTTTACATTACCAGTTCGCGTGATGTAGGAGTAAAGGGTAAGGTTAATCAGATTACGGGACTTCGTAGTAATGATGTCTTTTTTACTCGCCAAAACGCTCAAGGAAAGTGGGAAGAACCTGAATTGATGGAAGGAGATATTACGTCCGATTATGATGAAGGTTCATGCTCTTTTACAGCCGATGGTCGTACGATGTATTTTACCCGTTGCAGAAATGAGAAAGGAGAAAGTCTAGGGGCTGAAATTTGGTCTTCTAAACGTGCAGGGGTAAAGTGGAGTGCTCCTAAAAAAGAAGCTTTTTTCAAAGATAGTACCATTACAGTGGCACATCCTGCTATTTCTCCCGATGGCACGATTCTTTATTTTGTAAGTGATGCTCCTGGAGGACAAGGGGGTAAAGATATTTGGATGACCACGCGAAATGCTGACGATACAGGTTGGTCTTATCCTCAAAACTTAGGGAAAGAAATCAATACACCTGGTGATGAAATGTTTCCTTCTGTTCGTTATGATGGAACTCTTTATTTTGCTTCTAATGGATTGCCTGGTTTTGGAGGATTGGATATTTTTAAGGCAACTTTGGTAGAAAAGAAATGGCAGGTCGAAAATCTGATGGCACCTATTAATTCGTATGATGATGATTTTGGAATTACTTTTGAAGGTAAAAAGGATGCCGGTTTTTTCTCTTCTAATCGAAAAGATCCTAAAGGTTATGATCATATTTATAGTTTTGTATTGCCAGAATTATTGTTCTCGTTGGAAGGAACGGTAACCGATAATACGGGCGAAGTTCTGAGCGATGCAACCATTCGTATTGTGGGTAGTGATGGAACAAATGCGAAAGTTAAAACACGTAAAAACGGAACATATCGCTTTAATATTCAACCTAATGTTAATTACATTTTGTTGGCAACTGCTCGTGGTTTCTTAAATCAAAAAGACGATTTGAATACCAACAATTTGGATAAGGCCAAAGTGTTTATTAAAAATTTCACATTAGCATCGGTAACCCGTCCTGTTCGTTTGGATAATATCTTTTTTGAATTTGGTAAATGGGATATTACCGAAGAGTCGGGTAAATCGTTGGATGGCTTGATTAAGATATTGAATGATAATCCTAATATTACAATAGAAATTGGGGCTCATACCGATATGATTGGTAGTGAGGAATCGAATTTACAATTGTCGGAAAAACGTGCCCAATCTGTTGTGGAATATTTGATAAAAAAAGGCATTGCTTCCGATCGTTTGACTCCTAAAGGATATGGAAAATCGCAGCCTAAAGAGGTAGATAAAGCCATGATTAAGAAGTATCCGTTTATGAAATATGTCGAGAATCTTTCGGCTGAATCTATTGAATTGTTTACTGATGAGCAAAAGGAAATTGCCAATCAAATCAATCGTCGAACAGAATTTAGAGTTTTGAAGACGACCTATAAAATGCATTAATTTGACGAGAAGCGATATAGATGATTGTTTGTATATCGTAGGTATTAAATTGTTAGAATAACTTTACTTTAGGCACTTAAGATGATGAAAAGGAGATTTTTATTATCAGCAATTATGCTGTTTTTTTCTTGTGCACTTTCGGCACAGGAAGAAGAAAATCAAGAAGAACCTACCAAAGGGTTTACTACCAACATTCAATTGCATTCCAACGTATCAACTTTGATGTATGGCAAAGGTTCCTCTCTTGCTTCAAGTTTACCTTTATTTACCACGACATTTGAGGGAAATGGTTGGGACAATTTGGGATCAACTTATTATTTTATTGATTTGGAATTTGGGAATGTTAATAATAAAGGCGATAATCGGTTGGCTGGAAATTACTTTGAGTTGTGTCGAGAATGGTGTTTCTGGTCTAAATCAAAGGCTAAAGATTTGACTATTCATACTGAGGTAGATGCAGGAGTTGGTTATGGTGGTGATTCGTTTGGAACGACTCAAATGGGCTGGGATTTTACTTCAGCATTCTTATTAGGTTTGTCTTATAGTTGGTTTGGCGATGATTATTTTACTCAAATACAAGCGTTAAGTCGTTATGAATTGAAAGACCGTTATGGCAGTGGTGGTGAAGGATGGCAATTGACGTTTGTTTGGTCCTATACCCCAGTTGATTGGTTTGAATTTTCTGGTTATATGGATTTGAATCAAAATCCTCTCGGTAAGGGCTTAAATGACGCCAAAACGGTCCATTTAGCATTGGAACCTTATATTTGGTTTAAGATTAATTCGTCGTGGGCATTTGGTTCACGAGTTCGTTTTACATATAATTGCTATCAAGGAACTGAAGGTTTTGATCAAAAAGTATATTGTGCCCCTACAGTTGCCGCACGTTGGACCATTTTTTAATAGAAAAAATGGTATTGTAAGTTAAATTATAGTTCTTTTTAAAGAAATCATTTTATTGTAAAGTCGAAAGGCTTTACGGTGATGTTTATACGCTATGTTAAATTGGGGAATATTAGGAGCAGGTTGGATTTCCAACACATTTGTAAGCGATTTTTATAAAGTAGAAAATGCCTGTATAAAAGCCGTTGCAGCTCGTGATTTGCAGCGAGCTCAGTCGTTTGCTGAAAAGCATAATATTCCTTTAGCTTATGGTAATTATGCCGAAATGCTGCAAAATCCAGCGATTGATGTAGTGTATATTGGTACTACACATAATTTTCATTACGAACACGTAATGATGTGTTTGCAAGCGGGTAAACATGTGCTTTGTGAAAAGCCAATTACTATTAATGCGCGCGAGTTTCAGGAACTTACTCAAGAAGCTAAAAAACGTCATTTATTTTTGATGGAAGCCATGTGGACTGTATTTTTCCCTGTTATCGACCAGGCAAAAAAATGGATAAAGGCAGGTAAAATAGGTGATATTACTTTTATTGAAGCTTCTTTAGGATGGCGTTTGGACATGAATCCAGAGCGTCGAAATGCTAATATTAAATTGGGAGCTGGGGCAATTTTAGATATTGGAACTTATCCTCTTCATTTTGGCTATATTTTTGCACAAAGTGATGTGAAACAGTCGAGCATTATGGCTCACCAGTTACCATCTGGGGTTGATTTGACGGAATCGATTCAGGTGGAATACGAAAATGGAATTTTGGCACAATATGGTTCGTCTGTTGAAGTTAATATGACTAACGTGGCAACCATTATGGGGAAAGAAGGTTGTTTGGTATTTAACGATTTTCATTCACCTCGCAAGGTGTCTTTAATAAAAGAAGGAAAGGTGGTAGAAACGTTTGAAGATAATCGCGAAACAGCGGGGTATAATTATGAAGCTCAAGAAACAACCGATTGTATCATTAAAGGACAATTAGAATCGAGATTAATGCCTCATTCTACTTCGTCACGTATTTTATCGCTGATGGATAATTTGAGGTCTAAAATTCATTTACAATACGAAGCAGATAGATATTAAAAAAGGCACCTTTAAGGTGCCTTTTTTGGGGTATGTTAGAAAATTAAAATGGCATATCGTCATCGCTTTCTACTTCTGGTCTTGGCGGTATATTATCGTTTACCGTCTCATTTTTTGCTCCTTCAGGTTGATTACCTTTTTTAGATTTATCATCTTGATTATCACCTGCAGGTCTTCCAGTTGAGTAGAATTCGATTCTATCAGCTGCAATTTCAGTGGCGTAGCGTGTTTGACCAGCGTTGTCGGTATAAGAACGGTAGCGCAATTTACCTTCTACATATACCGAACTGCCTTTCTTAACGTATTTGTCTGCAAATTCAGCTTGTTGACTTCTAAGTACTACTGTGTGCCAATCTGTTCTCTCAGGAACCTCTTGTCCGTTTGAAAGTGTATAACCTCTTTCATTAGTTGCTACTCTAATGTTAGCGATTTTTCCACCATTTTCAAAACTTCTTACATCTGGGTCTGCCCCCACATTTCCAATAAGGATTACTTTGTTTAATGACATAATTTTTTTTAATTATAATTTATAAATGTATTTAAAAGTATGTGCAAATATATAAATAATATTGATTTATATTTTATTTTTCAAAATCTTTTATTAAAAAAATTGCTTTTTCGATGAGTCGTGATACAGGGAAATCCCATATTTCTTGATTTTTAATAAGTTTATATTTACTTAATATATTTTTTACATCTTTAATTTCGATGACTAAAACTTCTCCAAATATGTTTTGGTGACTCAAAATATGCTTTTCGAGTTTAAATCGTTGTTTGATGGTGCCATTGAGTTTTTGTAGAATTTCATTTTCAAATAATTGCTTATCGTTAAGTTCTTTATTTGATTCAATCAAAGGAAATTCGTACAAACCATGCCAAATATCTTTGTTTTGGCGTTGTTGGATGAAAGTATTGTTTTTATATAAAAAGCATAAATAGTAAAAATATCTGTTTCGTTTTACGGTTTGAGATTTTTTTTTGGGGTAATCAAAAATGGTATTATTAGCGAGTGAAAGACAGTTGTTGGCAAAGGGGCATGCTTCGCAATTGGGTTGGTGAGGGGTGCAACAAACTTCTCCAAATTCCATAATGGCTTGATTATGTAAACGAGGTTGATTATGGGAAATGAGTTGGTTCGCTATGTCGTAAAATAATTTTTCACCACTTGGGGTGTTGATGTATTCGTCTATAGCAAACAATCGTGCTAAGAATCGATATACGTTGCCATCCACTACTGCGTATGGTTGATTGTAGGCAAAAGAAGCGATTGCTGCAGCTGTGTATTTCCCTATTCCTTTTAGCGAAAGAATATCTTTATATTCGGTAGGAAATTTGCCATTAAAATGGTTCATTACGAGTTGGGCTGAGGCATAAAGATTGCGTGCACGAGAATAATAGCCTAACCCTTGCCAAAGTTTTAGAACTTCAGTTTCTTCTGCTTCTGCTAGACTTTTTACAGTGGGGAAACGTTTGATAAATCGGATAAAATAGTCGTATCCTTGCTTTATCTGTGTTTGTTGCAGAATAATTTCCGAAATCCAAATGATGTAAGGATCTTGCGTGTTTCTCCATGGGAAATCGCGACGATTTTCTTCAAACCATTGATATAAAGTAAAATCAAAGATTTTTTTAAAATCTTCGGAAATGATATTTTGACAGTTTGCCATTTATGCTATTTGGGTGAAAGGGTAACCACAGGTAATATCATTTCTTCCAATGAAATACCTCCGTGTTGGAAAGTATTTTGATAGTAACTTACGTAATAATTGTAGTTATTCGGATAAGCCATAAAATCAGAATTTTGGGCAAAAATATAGGTTGAACTTAAGTTAGGAGCTGGTAATCCAATCTTTTTAGGATTTTTAATTTCAAAGACTTCTTTTGGATTATAATTCAACATTTTACCTACTTTGTAGCGTAGATTTACATTCGTATTTTTATCGCCTATTACTTTAATGGCATTATCAACATGAATGGTTCCGTGGTCGGTTGTAATGACAACTTTTACTTTTTTCTCGGCCAATGTACGGAAGAAATCTATGGTACTTGAGTGTAGGAACCACGACGCTGTAAGAGAACGATAAGCGGCTTCATTACCAGCTAATTCACGAATAATTTTTGATTCGGTGCGGGCATGTGACATCATGTCCACAAAGTTGAATACGATGGTATTGAAATCGTTTTGAAGCATATTGGGAATGGTTTCAATGAGTTTCTTCCCATACTGGCTTTCGTTTACTTTATAGTAGCTGAAGGTATATTTTTTGCGGAAACGATCAAGTTGTGTTTGGATAAGTTCTTTTTCGTAAAGATTTTTACCTTCTTCTTCCTCTTCTTCTATCCAATATTGTGGGTACATTTCTTTGATTTGAAGAGGCATCAATCCCGAAAAAATCGCATTTCGCGAGTATTGTGTGGCTGTGGGCAAGATACTACAATATAGATCTTCTTCGTCTAGTTTGTAGAAGTCTGTCAACATTTCTCTAATAACACGCCATTGGTCGTATCGGAAGTTATCAATTACGATTAGGAATACTTTTTCACCAGCATCTAATAGAGGAAATATTTTGGTTTTAAAGATGTCGTGACTCATCATCGGACGATTGTCTTTATTTTTTCCAAACCATTCTTCATAATTTCTGCAGATGTATTTGCAGAAAGTAGAATTGGCTTCATTTTTTTGCATTAACAAAAGTTCGTCAAGCGATTTGTTTGATTGAGCGAGGCGTAGTTCCCAATTAACTAATTTTCGGTAAACGTCTTTAAAATCATCAAAATTGTTAGCAAAATTGATTTGCATAGCGATTTTTTGGAATTCAGACTGGTAATTCTGAATGGTATGGTCTTCTACTATTTGTTTTTCTTCTATATTTTTCTTTATAGATAGTAGAATTTGATTGGGATTAACAGGTTTTATAAGGTAATCTGAAATTTTGCGACCTACCGCCTGTTCCATAATATTTTCTTCTTCACTTTTGGTAATCATTACCACTGGAAGTTCGGCTGAAATATCTTTGATTTCAAGTAAGGTATCAAGTCCACTTTTTCCTGGCATATTTTCGTCAAGAAAAACAATGTCGAAATGCTCATTTTGGCATTTTTCAAGGGCATCATCACCGTTATTTACTGTGATGACTTCGTAACCTTTTTTTTCGAGAAATAATACGTGTGGGCGAAGCAAATCTATTTCGTCATCTGCCCATAATATGCGATATTGTTTCATAATTTTTAAATTTATTTGAAATACATTTCTTTCATAAATTCAAAGTAAACTGTAAGGTTATTTTGAGCTTTTAATCGAGAAATATTTTCTTTACTTATAATGCATGTGCGGTAGGCGGTGCGTGGAATGGAACTCCAAATGGTTTTTTCTGCCATAAGTTTACTCATATACGAACGTGCCGAAAGAACGTTTGGTAATTCACCGTTTATTAGCATGTTGTAATTACCGTAAGTATCTTCGGTAAGTTTAATAGTTCCAAGTCCTGAATTATTTTTATTAAACGTTTCGATACTTGTTTTAATTGAGGAAATATCGACATCTTTATTGAGTAAAACAACAAAATAAAGAGGAGCATTTTCTTCATATACAAAGCCTTTAACCTCTTTTTTAGTAGTAGAAGCAACGGGTTCTGTCTGTGGTTGAGTAGGTTTGTTGGCTTCGTCTTCGGCCATAATTAATTTTAATTCGTCCTCGATTTCAGCAGAGGTTTGTTTGGGTTTTATTGGACCTGTTTGTGCCGTTGGAATGGTGTTACCCTGACTGATTTTTGCTGAATTATCAAATTGGGTATTTTCATCTACATAACCTGTTTGAGATTGAATTTCTATCATGTCGTTTTTATCAACGATAAATTTGTTTTCAAGATAGAATTTTAGGTATTTATCAACGGCATCACTATCGGTTAGTTGTGTATAATTATCTTCCGCAATAACAAAACCAAGATATTTAGAATCTTTTAGCACTTGTTTAATTTCAGCAGAAGCGGTGATTTGACTTTGGTACCAAGTAGCTTCTTCCAAGTTTTCTAATGGTGTAACCGAAAGGGTACGAATAGATTGACCAATTTTTTTGGTTTCCAAATCGAAATCTTTAATTAAGAAGCGTGTGAAGTTGTAACTAGCGACTTCAAACAATAATTTGTTCATATCGGTAATGGAGTCTTCTACCATAAATACGAAGCGGTGAGGAAGTGTAGGGTCAGAAACAAATCCTGCTTTGCTTAGGTTTTCGATGTATTCGTCTTCTGAGATGGCAGTTGCGGCTTCACGACGAGCCATTAAAGAATTAGGCGACCCGTTGGCTTCTGGGTTCATTCCTTGTTCCATAAGGGCTACCATATTTTTTGAAAGCGATACCACATCACTGGTTGGATATTGTTCGATGATGTTTTTGAGTTCGGCTTTGAATTCATCGCGTGGTACCGATCGAGCTGTACTTAATGCTTTCACAAACAAGAACTTAGGCATTAATTCAGCGTCTGGATATTGTTTTGAAACGTATTCGGTATTTTTAATTACTTGTTGATATTTTCCGTCAAGGTAAGCTTTATAAGTTTCTTGATAGATAGAGTCAACAATAGCATTATCGTTTTTCTTAATATCGCTTATCGTTTTATTGCTTGATGAGAGCATACGAGCGTATTGAGAATTTGGATATTCGGCAATAAGTTTGGTCTTATACGAGTTTTCCAATGCTTTATCATTGGTTTTTGTTCCATTCTGGTTTAGGTAATAATATACCTCAGGTTTCTTTTCATAATTAGGGTATCGGCGAAGCAATTCTTCAAAAGCTTCTTCCGAAAGAGGATAATCTTCAATTTTGTCGTAATAAACGGTACCCATTCCGAATAATGAATTTGCAATCGACAGATTAGCAGCCTTTTGTTGTTCTTCACTAAATGGAATTTGTTGTAGATAGAATTCAGGTTTTTTATTATCCAAAGCAGCAATAGCGGTAGTGTCGCCTTGTGATTCGAGTTCGGCAATGGTTTGTGAATCAAAGCCCATCGAAATTTTATTGCGTCTTTGCCAGTTATCTTCCAATTTACGTGTACCAAATTTGCGAATAAAGTCAGATTTACCTTGTCTTACTAAGTTAGGGTTGTAGAAATACCACGAGTTATCTCCTGCTATGCCTGCGATATTGCCCACTCCGAGATTGGTGGCATTTTCACCTTGAAGTCGCATTTCTTCACGTTTAGCGCGCTCTTCTTCAATGCGCAAGCGTTCGTATTCGCGTTGTTCTTCAAGTCTTACTTCGCGAATCAAATTGTCTATGACGCGATTGCGGTCTTGTTCGCTCATAGAGGCCAATCTTAATAAACTATCTTGTAAAGCGACTTCATTTTGGTATCCGACTAATTCGTTTAGTGAAGTAGCTCGTTGGTAGATGTGTTCGTAATTTTTGTAGTTGGCATCTGAAATCATTTCGGCTTCTTCGTAATAAACTTGAGCTTCGGCATATTCTTTTTTATCGTAAAGCATATCTCCTAAAACACATAAAGCCGCAGCTTTTTCGTAACCATTTCGCGTACTTTTTTCAACGGCCAACTTGTAGTTTTCGATGGCTTTTTCTTCATTGCCTTGTTGTTTGTAGATATTAGCAATGGCATAGTGAATACGATCGAGGTAATCTTTATTTTTATCGTCTTTAGCCATTTTTTGTAAATCTTTGAGCATATCGTCGGAGTTTTCTCCATTTGATACCTCAGCCGATTCAATTTTGGCGTTAAATTGCATTTCGTAGTTAGGGTGCATTTTGATTACGCGTTCAAAGAATTCTTGGGCTTTTTCTTTTTCACCTGATTCTTTGTAAAGTTGAGCCAAAATGTAGGAGAAACGTGCACGTTGATATTTATCACGTTCTTCTTCTACGGCTATTTCTAGGTAAGGGATAGCATTTTTATAATTACCTTGTTTTAAGTTTAGGTCGGCTACTACACAGGCGTATAATATGGACAAATAACGAGGCATTTCTACTTCGTTAAGTTTGTAGATAATATCTTCCGCTTCGTAAAACCATCCCATTTCGGCATAAGCGCGAGCCATCCAAATTTTGGCTTCGGTGACGCTATTTTCGTCATGTGCGTAATGTCGAACTACGTAAGTAAATGAACTAACGGCAGCTAAAAAATCAGCGGTGTGGAATTGAGATTTCCCTAGAAGTAACCATGCATCATCGATGTATTTGTTGTATTCTTCTTGATTCATAAACGCAATGTATTTAGGGTCGTGCATGCGTTTAGGATCTTTTTTAGGTTTTTTTTGAATAGAATGTAATCGAATAGCCTTTTGTGATTTTTCAATGGCTAAGTTCATGCTACTTAATCCCGAGGCAGCGTTTGTATGCACACTGATGGGGTACATAGGTATGATTTTGGAATAATCTTCTTTGTGGGCGTCACGAATTTTTTGAATGCCTTCGTCGTAACTTTGTTTTCCGTTAAACATTACGTTAAAACGCGTAACCATTGCTTGGTATCCACGCGAAGCACTAGTGTTTTTCTTTGCTCCACAAGAAACCATTGTGATAAAGGCAATAGTGACTAAAATAATTTTTTTTATTGTACTATATTGAGACATTAAAATGGTCTTTTCTTATATAACGAAATATTATTATTTTTAATGTGCAAATTTACTAATCATTTTTGATATTTCTTTTATATATAGGAGATTTATGTAAAACAGTTAGTAGTTTTTGGGTGTTAAAAACAAAAAAAGCCTTCGGAAGAAGGCTTTTTTATTGTCTTATGAATGAAAAATTATAATGTTTTCAAATATTCGCTAACATTTTTTTCAATACGAGCGGCAATGTTATCAGTATTTTCTTTTACGAATTTTTCACCCGTAATATTTTCATAAAGTTCAATGTAACGTTCACTGATGCTTTTAACGATTTCTGGTGTCATTTCTGGAACTTTTTGACCTGTTTTTCCTTGGAAACCATTTTCCATCAACCATTCACGAACAAATTCTTTGGAAAGTTGTTTTTGAGGTAATCCTTGTTCAAAACGTTCTTGGTAACCATTTTTGTAGAAATAGCGAGATGAGTCAGGCGTATGAATTTCGTCCATCAAATAGATTTTACCATCTTTTTTACCAAATTCATATTTGGTATCTACTAAGATAAGTCCACGTTTATCAGCGATTTCACAACCTCTTTGATAAAGAGCGAGGGTATATTTTTCTAGGATTGCATAGTCTTCTGCAGACACTAATCCTTGTTTAAGAATTTCTTCTTTTGAGATATCTTCATCGTGAAGTCCTTGTTCGGCTTTGGTAGTTGGAGTAATGATTGGAGTAGGGAATTTTTGGTTTTCTTTCATTCCTTCTGGAATTTTAACACCACAAATTTCTCTTACACCACTTTTATAGGCACGCCAAGCACTACCGCATAAATAGCCACGAACAATCATTTCTACAGGAAATCCTTCGCATCTTACACCTACAGTCACCATGGGGTCTGGAGATGCCATTTTCCAGTTTGGACAAATATCGCTCGTTGCGTCTAAGAATTTAGCGGCTAATTGATTTAGCATTTGTCCCTTAAAAGGAATACCTTCTGGTAGAATCACATCAAATGCAGAAATTCTGTCTGATGCAACCATTACTAGAACTTTGTCGTTGATGTTATAGACATCACGAACTTTTCCATTGTAAACACCTTTTTGACCTTCAAAATTGAATTTGGTTGAGGTTAAAGCTTTTTCCATAATTTTTTATTTTTTTTGATATTTATCGTAAGCATCAATGATTTTGGTTACCAATTTATGGCGAACCACATCATTTTTGGTAAAGTTAAGAATTTTAATGCCATCTCCATCATTTTTGAAGATATTTAATGCTTCAATTAGTCCAGATGGTTGATTATTAGGTAAATCTATTTGAGAAGTATCTCCAGTTACAATCATTTTAGCGTTGAATCCTAAACGTGTTAAAAACATTTTAAGTTGTTGAGAGGTTGTATTTTGGGCTTCATCTAAGATAATAATGGCATCGTTTAATGTACGTCCTCGCATAAATGCTAATGGGGCAATTTGGATAGTACCGCATTCTATGAGTTCTTTTAATTTCATAGGATGAATCATATCTTCTAAGGCATCGTATAGCGGTTGTAAGTAGGGATCGATTTTTTCCTTCATATCTCCAGGAAGGAAACCAAGTTTTTCTCCGGCTTCTACGGCTGGACGACAAAGGATAATTTTTTTTATTTCTTTGTTTTTAAGAGCTTTTACTGCAAGAGCTATAGCGGTGTATGTTTTTCCCGTTCCAGCAGGACCAGTAATGAAGAACAAATCATTTTTGGGAAAACACTCTACAAAGGTACGTTGATTTTCAGTTCTTGGGGCAATAGCTTTACCTTTATAATTGTGTAAAATAATATTTTTGTCGTTTTTTTCTGATTTCTCGTCCGAATCTCCATTTTTAACAATCGAGATAATGGTTTTTTCATTTAAGAATCCTTTTTCTTGAAAAGCGAGTTCTAATAATTGAATTTTGTCGATAAACTCAGAAACACGAGATTCTTCTCCTATAACTTTTATAGAAGTTCCTCTTGCTGTGATACTTAGGTCATTGAAAAGGGTGCGTAGTAATTGTAAATTGGAATTATTTATCCCATAAAATACTACGATATCGTTGACGTTTACTATGTAATTCTCTTCTACCATTCAATCTTTTATATTTAGATTGCAAATTTACATAATGTAAAAATTACTTTTTACTAATTTTTGAAATAATTTTTACGTTTTTTTTATTTCGGTTAGGGAAAAAAAACGATCAAATTAGAGCTTTTTAATAAAAAATAGTAATTATTGGTTTTTTGTAAAACATTTAAAATCAGATATATATATAAAATATAATAAATGTGAAATTTTATAAAAAATCTTAATTTTTATTAGATTATAGCATTATGTATCAATTTATTATATTAGCATGAGCAATAAAAATATATAATATTTTATTACTTACTCACTTTGAGTAATCAAAAAAGTCTAAAATGTTTTGCAGAATAATTTTTTTGATATACATTTGTAATGTAATCTTAACCCGAGGTCATGACGTTGACCTCACATTAAACTAGACCTTAATCATAATTGTACTAAAAGATCTTTTAAATGGAAAAGTATTTTTTGGATGCTGTTCGTGAGAATCGTAATTGAAAAATGTTTTTTGGATGTAATTCCTTCCATGTAAAAGAATATAGAGACTGTTTCTTTCGAACGATAGGGGATTTTTCTTCTATCGTTTTTTTTTATTGATTTATATCCAATAGTAAATGGTTCAATTATCGAGTATGTGAATCGTTTTTATTTTGATTTTTCTTTTTTTATCTAAAATTTTAATCACAGAACCGTTTTATTGGTAAATAACCTATATCTAAAGGGTTATTTATTATATTCTTATGTCCGTTTTTTGAGGATGAAACGTTTGATATAAAAAAATAATTCAACTTTTTTCTAATTAAAAAGGGTAGTTTTTTTTTTAAGTTAATTATATATCGAAAAAAAATTAACTTTAAACAAATATTTTGTTATTAACACTATTATTGTATATAGTTATAAATCAACAAATTACAAAAATGTTATTTTTTTTCTTTATTTTTTAAATTCTTATTTTTTAGCAATTTAAATTATTGAAAATCATTTTTTTATAAAAATATGAGAAAATAAAATTGGGTATTTTTTTTTACTTTCTCATAATGAGTAATATAAAAAGTGGTTAAAATATTTTGTGGTATAAAATTTCAATATACATTTGCAATGTAATCTTAACCCGAGGTCATGGTGTTGACCTCACATTAAACTAGACCTTAATCATAATTGTACTAAAAGATCTTTTAAATGGAAAAGTATTTTTTGTATGCTGTTCGTGAGAATCGTGATTGAAAAATGTTTTTTGGATGTAATTCCTTCCATGTAAAAGAATATAGAGACTGTTTCTTTCGAACGATAGGGGATTTTTCTTCTATCGTTTTTTTTTGTATAAATCGTTTCTATTTAAAATAAAATAATTACTTTTAGGCACTATTTTGAAAATAGTTCTATTATGTAGGTATAATAAGGTATAAATCTGAATTATTTAATCATTTAATTTAAAAAATACTATGACACAAAAACAAAACAGTAACATCATTGCCATTGTAACTATGATGTTTCTTTATGCTATGATTTCGTTCGTAACGAATTTGGCTGCTCCAATTGGTACTATTTGGAAAGGTGCTTTTGCAGATTCTGCTAATGCAAATACTTTGGGTATGTTGGGAAATGCTATGAATTTCCTTGCTTATTTGTTTATGGGTATTCCCGCAGGTAAAATGTTGACTAAGATTGGTTATAAAAAATCAGCTCTTGTAGGTATTGCTTTAGGTTTTGCAGGAGTTTTTATTCAATATCTTTCTGGCAAATTTGGTGTTGATGCTAAAGTTGCAGGTTTTGTCGTTTATTTAATAGGTGCGTTTATTGCAGGATTTAGCGTATGTATTCTTAATACGGTTGTAAATCCAATGCTTAACCTTATTGGTGGTGGTGGTAACAAAGGAAACCAACTTAATTTGATTGGTGGTACATTGAACTCTTTGTCGGGAACTCTTACTCCATTATTTGTTGGTGCTCTTATTGGTACAGTTACTGCTCAAACGACTATGGCAGATGTAAATCTTGTTTTATACATTGCAATGGCTGTGTTTGTGATTGCATTTGCTATTTTATACTTCGTTCCAATTTCAGATCCTCAAGTAACTGGTGAAAATGTCGTATTTGAAAAAAGTGCTTGGTCGTTCCGTCACTTTGTTCTTGGAGCTGTAGCAGTCTTCGTTTATGTAGGTGTAGAAGTTGGTCTTCCTGGAACAATGTTGTATTACTTGAATGATACCACAGAATCGGGTGCAGGACTTGTTGGTAATGTGGCTGCTGTTGCAGGATCAGTGGCAGCAACTTATTGGTTCTTGATGTTGGTAGGTCGTTTTATTGGAGGATTTATCGCTGGTAAAGTTTCTAGTAAAACGTTGATGACATGTACCACTTCTGTTGCTTTGATTCTTATTGCTTTTGCAATGTTCTTAGGAAATTCTCAAACATGGAGTATGCCAGTATTTACAGGAGATGCCTTTGAAATTGTGCGTGTTCCTGCTGCTGCCGTATTGGTAGTTCTTTGTGGTCTTTGTACCTCTGTAATGTGGGCTAGTATATTTAATTTGGCTACAGAAGGTTTGGGTAAATATACAGCGGCTGCTTCTGGTATCTTTATGATGATGGTTGTAGGTGGAGGAATTTTGCCATTGGTTCAAAGTTTCGTAGCTGACCATACAACTTATATGGTTTCTTATTTAGTTCCATTATGTGGTGTTGCATATATGTTGTTCTACGCTTTAGTTGGTTCTAAAAATGTAAACAAAGACATTAAAATTGATTAATCATTATTATTGTTAAACTTTAAATAAAATATTATGAGTGTTTCAATTAAACCTTACGCTGTAGGTATTGATATAGGTGGAACGAATACTGTATTTGGTATAGTAGATGCAAGAGGAAACGTAATTGCAAGTAGTGCAATCAAAACTCAAAAACATCAAAAAATTGAAAATTATATTGCTGAACTTTATACCGAATTGTCTCGTTTGATAGAGGCTAATGGTGGTATCTCTAAAATCAAAGGTATTGGTGTAGGAGCTCCTAATGCAAATTATTACACGGGAAAAATCGAACACGCTCCTAACTTACCTTGGAAAGGTATCATTCCTTTTTCAGATATGTTAAAAGAAAAATTCGGTGTTCCTGTAGCAATTACTAACGATGCAAACGCTGCTGCTATCGGTGAAATGACTTATGGTGCAGCTCGTGGAATGAAAAACTTCATCATGATTACTCTTGGTACTGGTGTTGGTAGTGGTATTGTTGCTAACGGACAACTTATCTATGGTGCTGATGGTAATGCTGGTGAACTTGGTCACGTAAATGTTCGTCGTCATAACGGTCGTCAATGTGGTTGTGGTTTGACTGGTTGTTTGGAAACTTATACTTCTGCTACTGGTGTAGCACTTTCTGCTCGTGAATTTTTAGAAAGTAGAAAAGACGAATCATCTTTGTTGCGCGTAATTCCTTTGGATGATATCACTTCTAAAGATGTTTATGATGCTGCAATGTCGGGCGATAAGATTGCTAAAGATGTATTTGAATTTACAGGACAAATCTTGGGTGAAGCTTTCGCTGATTTTATTAAATTCTCAAGTCCAGAAGCTATTATTCTTTTCGGAGGTTTGGCAAAATCAGGTAAATTGTTGACCGCTCCTATCGAAAAAGCAATGGAAAAGAACTTGATGCCTGTATTTAAAAATAAAGTTAAAGTAATCCACTCAGAACTTAAAGAAGCTGATGCTGCTGTTCTTGGTGCAAGTGCTTTGGCTTGGGAAATTAAATAATAATTTCATATTAGAAAATAAGAAAAGGTCGTCGAAAGACGACCTTTTTTGTTGAGTATTGAATGTTTTTGTATTTAAATTTTAATAAAAGCATTATAAGAGGGAGATAAAGTTTGTTATTTAATAATTGATAAAACTTAATTTATAATTATTTAACGAAGAACTAGTTTCTGATTAATTTTTTAGTGAAATAGTATTCATGTAAAAAAAATATTATCTAAAAAAAAAAAAAACGTATTTTTTTTCTTTCTTTAACAAAAAAGTAATACTTTTGTACGCGAAAACATTTTATGTTTTTTTTAATACAATTATTGTTTTGTTAAGATTACGCGTAACAAATTTTAGCACCAAGGTGTAAAAAAAATGTTTAAAAATAAAAATTTAAAAAGATGAAAAAAATCACGTTTATTCTAGTGGCATTTGCAAGTATGATAGCAGTTGCGAATGTTGTATTAACTAAGACTAACAGTACCAGTCAAGAAAATTCAGAAGTTGAAGCTCAAGCTTTTTGTGAATTAAAAGGGAAAGGTAGGACTTTCGTATGTTTAACGAATGAAGGCATATGTAAAGCCTCAAATTTTTTAGGTTCTATAGAATGTTCAGGTGTTGAGCAATAATTTTTTTTCATAGTATCGTTTTTGTACGATACTATGATTTATAATTAATAATTATATGATAAATAGAATTTTAGGTATACTGTTAGTGGTATCAATGTTTTCGTGTACTTCTTCTTATTCATGTGTAGAAGAAGATGTAGAAACTTGTTTTTTGAAGGAGGGTGAACTTCCTCAAATTAAAGAAGTAAGTTTTGAAGTGATGGAGGTACCTAATAATCTCTCAAATTATTATGTCGTATCAGATAGTATCTTATTAGAGGTTAATGATCGTAATCCAAGTCCTTATATAGTTACACTATATAATATGAAAACAGGGGAAAAGATTGTTGAATATTTTAAGAGGGGTAGTAATGGAATAGATGAACTTATTTCTGCAATGGTTTCTGTTCATGATAATGAAGTAGTTATTTATGATTATAGTCAATCTGCCATTACTCGGTTGCAAATAGATTCAATAGTTAAAAATAAAGAGGGTTATATTCCTTTGATTACATATAAGAAAGAGAGCGGTATGGGATTCGTTTATAAAAACGATTCAACAATATTATTCAACAATGCTAATTATTTTAATGGATTTGGGAATGAAAAAGCTTCTAAGTTTATAGAAATAGACGTAAAAAATGGTTTTCCTATACAAGATATTGAGAATGATGTAAAATATGATGCATTTAGTATTAATTATAGGGTTATTTGTCATGATAAAGAGCGAAGTTCGTTTTTAGTCTTTCATCAAAAACACCCAATCGTTGAGGTCTATGACAATAATTTGAAATTAATAAAACAATATGTTGGACCAGAAGATTGTGATTTTGATTATTATTTAACTGAGGATGATGCAATTCGAGAAAGGAATGTATGCTCTTTCTTTTATGGTAAACCAACATCGTCTAGTAACTATATTATTGTCGTAAATAATAGGTATTATAAGCAACCTAAAAGAGTGGATTTAGCGGAGGCAGAGTTAAGAACCCAAGAATTTTGGAAATTTAATTATGCTGGACAGGTGATGGAGCGTTATAAGATACTTAACGCACAAAAAGAAATATATAATATATCTTATTCGGAAAAAGAAAATGTATTGTACTTTAATTCTTTTGACGAGAATGATGAATCAATTTTTTGTAGGGTAAACTTGAATTAAATAGCGGTAAAATGAATATGCAAAAGTTAATAAATAACTTGATAAGAGTATTTATTATAGGAATATTTTGCTGTAGTTGTACTAGATTGAAAGATAAATCTTTTGTCGATAAACTAAATGCGTTTAGTATTTCAGATACTTCACATGTGTTTAGTGCAGACGTATCAGAAACAATAAAATGTCCACAAGGTAGAAACTTTTTGTATGTATTGGACGCAAGTTGCTCTGTTTGCATTGCTAATTATCTTCAATTTATAAAAAAAGTGGAAGAGTTAAGATTTGACTCTCTTATTGTAGTCGCTCGTGAAAGTTATGATTTTGCGAAGGTTGAATACTATTTAAAAGAAACTGGATTAAAGCATCCTCAAAATATGCGAATAATAATGGATCCTAAGAATAATATTTATAATGAATTTGTGAATATTTATTTTGATCATAATCTTTTTCTTTTGGAAAATAAAAGAATTTTGTTTTCAGTAAATACGTATGATGTTCAATATTAGTATTTGTAATTGTTTGAACAAAATATTAAATATTATCATAGCTGGAGTAGTTATTGGTAATTTTATTTCTTGCAATTGTAAATATAATTTTAGTGATGACCCAGATAAAAAGAATATTTATTTATATCTAATGGAAGCGGTAAATAAAAGGTATTCGTTAGTTGGGGATGACTTATGTGACTTTTATAGCTATGTAGATTCTCTTTATAAAAACCAAGATACAATAGGAATTATAAAAATATCTTTAGATAGTTATTATCAAAAGAAGTCTTCTATAGAGATGTCTAAGCAATATGATGATGAGAATATAGATTTAGTATTGAAAAATATAGATGAATCTTTTGAGTTTTATAAAAGTTCATGGAATAATTATTTGTCTTTAGAGCAATATGGGGAATATGTATCTGCTTATAGGATAGATGATGAATTATTAGAAGATTGGCGTAGTTTCTTTAGAATTAAATATGCATATGTTTTAGATAGTTTAAAAAAAACGAATCAGGTAATATCATGCGAAAAATTGTGTAATGCATTGAACAACGAATTAAAGAAGCGTAACTCTGTAATAGTAGATGCCCATCCTTACACAATAGGGGTAAAACCTTCGACATTAGATATAATGAGATGTGGGTCATGCAAAAATTATTGCAATTTAGGAACTTTTGTTATGCGTAGTTTTGGCTTGCCTGTTGCTATTGATGGTTACCCAGGTAATCATTATTGGAATGTTTTAATAACTGATAATGGTTTAAAGGTTTTTAGTGCTTGTGAACTTTCTATACCAGAGGGTCATCTAAAAAAATGGTTGGATTATATGGAATGGCATAATGTTCCAAGAATATGGCGTCAAACATTTAAAAGTAATCCTAATAGTTTGGTATGGAAAGAATTAAAAGAACCGATTCCTGATTACTTTCAAAATCCATACATAAAAGATGTAACTAGTGAGTATTATAAGGGTTTTGATGTTAAGATACCCGTTTTAAATAATATTAAAGATAGAAAGATAGTGTATCTTTCTGTATATAATAAGGGATTAGTATATTTAGATTGGTCAGTTAAGGATAGTGCAGTGATTTTTAAAAATGTTAGTGATTCAATAGTATATTTTCCGACTTATTATCAGAAAAAAAATGATTTTGTTTCGTATCCATTTATGATTACTGCATTTGGGAAGAGAGTTGATTTTATTCCTAAACATGACTCAACGCAGGATGTGGTTTTATACAGAAAATATAGCATAAAAGCTCATCATAATCTTTTTCTTAAGCGTGCAGTAGGTGCAAAATTTCAAGTTGCTAACAATGCTGATTTTTCTGATGCTATAACCTTTTATAGTATTAAAGATATGCCTAAAATGCGTTTTACTGATGTAGATGTTTCGGTAAACGGGCAATATAAATATATAAGATATTTAGCTCCAGATTCTTCTTATTGTAGTGTGGCTGAATTAGAATTTTATGATAATAATAATAATAGATTAGAAGGGAAAATCATAGGGATTGAAGGTTCTTATCAAGGTAGTCCGAAGACAACAAAAGATAAGGCTTTTGATGGAAATGTTTTAACCTTTTTTAATGCACCTTGTGCCAATGGTGCTTGGGTTGGATTAGAATTTGAAAAACCTCAAAATATTGGGAAGGTAAGATATATTATGAGGAATGATGGCAATTTTATCCAAAAAGATGAGCTGTATGAATTGTTTTATGCAGATTATTATGGGTGGAAAAGTATGGGAGTAAAAATGGCTAAGTCGGATTCTATAATTTATGAGAACGTTCCAAAGAATGCCATATATTTGTTAAAGGATCATTCAGGAGGTGTTGAGGAAAGAATTTTTACTTACGAAAATGGGAAACAGTTATGGCACTAAAAAAGATTCTTTTATACATATTATGGTTTGTTCTTATATTGTATATATTGTATAATTTGTTGTGCTTATTTGTCTGTACGTATAAAGTTAATTCGTATTCAATGTTTCCAACTATTAAGGCGGGAGATAAGATTTTAGTTGAAAAAAGTACCTTGATATCTAGATTTTTTAATCAAGATAGCGACATTAAAAGTAAGTATAGTTTTAAAACTTATCAATTGGAGAAAATAAAACGGAATGATATCGTTGTGTTTAATAAGCCTTTTAAGGAAAGTGATTTTAATCATTTGAAATGTGATAGTAATACTTTTTTTGTAAAGCGAGTTATAGGGGTGCCAGGAGATACAGTGGCTGTAAGAAATTCTATATATTTTAATAATAATTTTTTAGGAGAGTTTGGAAAAATTGAAAATCAAAAGCAATTGTTCATAAAAACGAGTACTATTAAAGGAGTAGATGAATTTGGAGAGGCTTTTTATTGTTATCCTTATAATGATAAGTTAGGTTGGAACATAAGGAATATGGGACCATTATTTGTTCCAAAAAAAGGATGTAGTATAGAACTTAATTATATTAATTATGTTTTGTATTGTAAGTATATTGAATATGAAACAGGAGAAGATCTTATTTATGAAAAAGGTCTTTGCTATATAAGGGGGGAAGAAATTTTATCATACTCTTTCAAAAAGAATTATTATTTTATGGGAGGAGATAATGTTCAAGACTCTCAGGATTCAAGGTATTATGGATTAGTTCCTGAAGATTTTATTATTGGGGAAGCAATATTAGTATTGTATAATGATATGGATCATAGTAGGTATATGATAAATCTAAACTAATGAGGCGTTCTATTATATTAAATATAGTTTCTTTTTGTATTATAACGATTTCTTTATTGGTAAATTATTATGGCATAAAATTGGTTGATAAAGAGAGTCAATTAGTTGAGTGGTATAATTTTTATAGTTGTGTTATACTATGTTTATTATTTGTAATTTTAGTAGTATTAGTGAAAGGAAACATAGAATTTCGGTTGGTACTAACAAATGCAATAATTTTAGTAGGAGTAATAGAAAGTGTATATGCGTTTTGTCAACTTCATGGATATATAGAAAGTAATCATGATTTATTTAATGTAACGGGTAGTTTTTATAATCCTGGACCATTAGGAGGATATATATCAATATGTGCAGTAATAGCATTAAATCAATTTATTGAAAACATCAATCAAAAGAATAAATTTGATAGATTTTTGTTATATTATAGCTTATTAGGCTTGCTTTGTATGTTGAGTGTTTTACCATCAACAATGAGTAGAACTTCTTGGATAGCTTTTGGGGTAGCTAGTATATATGTAATGTTTAAGTATTTCGATTTGCGAAAGTATATTAATATTAAAGTATTAGTAATATTTTTTTTTGTAATATTATCTTTGTTAATTTTCTTTTTTATTATAAAAGTTGATTCGGCTTTGGGGCGTATATTTATATGGAAAATTTCATTATTAGCATTGTGTGAATCACCCTTCATTGGACACGGCAATTTCCCCAAAGCGTATATGAATGCACAAGAAAATTATTTTTGTCAGAGAAAAGGAATAAAAAGTTGGGAATTTAATGTAGCTGATTGCCCTCAGACTGCATTTAATGATTATTTAACGATTTCGGTAGAGCACGGAGTTATATTTACGATATTTTTAATTATACTATTATTATTGATAATCAATAGATATAATAAGCAAAGAGAATATGGGTTTGCGGGAGCGTTAATAGCATTTTCAATATTTGCATTTGCATCTTACCCTTTAAGGATACCAGCATTTATTTCATTAATAAGTTACCTGTTAATTTATAGTTTTAAAAACATAAAAAAAGTATATGTAGTACTTTTTTCCATTACTTTTATTGTATATTTGGGTGGTCATATTTTAAATTTAAGATCGCAAATCGCAATTTGTAAGGATAAAGAAGTGGGTGATTTTTATTATTATAATAAAAGGTATTATGAAGCTTATTCTATATATGCAAAGTATTCTGAATATTTAAATTGGGATGTCAATTATTTGTTTAATTATGGGCATACACTTCATAAAATAGGTAAATATGAGGAATCAAATAAAATTTTATTTAAAGCTCAAGAATTGTCAAATGATGTGATGATATTAAACATTATAGGTAAGAATTTTTTTGAAATGAAGGATTATGAGCAATCAAAGTTTTATTTGAGAAGATCAATGAGAATATTACCTAATAGAATATATTCAGTATACTTGTTATATAATGTAATTTATCAAGAATATTTTGAAACATATAATATTAATTTGTTAGCTGACTTAGATGAATTGGCAAGGATAGTGTTAAATACAAAATTTAAAATAGAGAATAGTAAAACATCAAAATTTAGGGATGCCGTGTTGCAAAAACATTTAGAATTGAGAAAATGAATAAAAAGAGTATGATAAAAAGGATATTTCTAATAGCATTTGTAGGTATAATGTTAATTTTTTCTTGTAATAAAAAAGCACCAGTACAGGATATAGAAAATTCTAGAATTGTTTTGAATGAGGAGGTACAAGAAGTTTCTATTTGTATAGCAAAAAAGGAACCTTTTGTATCACAAATAATTAGTAATGGAAAATTGTTTACTTCTAAATATGCTGATATGTATTGGCAATCGTTGGGCATAATAGAAAAAATTAATGTAAAAAATGGACAAATAGTAAAAGAAGGAGATGTAATAGCGGAATTAAATGATTTTAAATCTAGAAAAGCATTAGAATCTGCAGCGGCAAATCTTGAGCAATCAAAATTGCAAATGTATGAGATTTTAATTGAGCAAGGTTATTCTATAGAATCTATAAATCAAGTACCAGAAAAGATATTAGATTTGGCTAAAATTAAAAGTGGTTATGAAAATGCTAAGTCAATGTATGATTTGGCTTCATGGGAAGTTATGAATACAAAATTGATAGCTCCTTTTCACGGAGTTATCGCTAATGTTAGTCAAAGAGGTGTTGGTTTAAGTGATTTAACAAAACCTTTTTGCAAAATTATTGATTATGAAAGAATGAATGTTGAGTTTTTTGTTATGGAGCATGAGTTAGTTTCAATAAAGGAGGGTGATGAAGTAGAAGTAAAGATGTTTAATGGGAATAGTAAAATATATTCAGGTAAAATATCAGAAATAAACCCTTTTGTAGATGAGAATTCAAAGGTTAAGGTGATTGCTCAAATAAATAACTCTAAAGATTTGTATGATGGTATGAATGTAAGAGTTAGCATTAATAAAAAATCAGAAAAAGTAATATTAATACCAAGGGAGGCTGTAGTTATACGTTCAGGCAAGCCTGTAGTTTTTGTCGCCAAGAAATCTAAGGCACAGTGGCATAGTGTTACAATAAGTGGTGAAAATAATGTAGATGTTGCTATTTCAGAAGGAATCACAGAAGGAGATTCTGTTATTGTAACTGGTAATATTAATTTAGCTCATAATAGTAATATAGTTATAAGATGAATTACTTGATTAAAAGACCGATTGCTGTTGTAATGGCATTCTTGGCTTTTTTTATTATAGGTTTAGTATGTTATTGGTTGACGCCGATTTCTCTTTTACCTAATATTGCAATTCCTGAAATTACTATTAAGTATTCTAATGAAAAGTACTCTAACAAGGAGATAGAAAATAATGTTATATCTACAATTAGGTCTTCATTAGTGCAAGTGTATGGATTGCAAGATATTCAAAGCGTGTCAAGTGACGGGTCGGGAATAATCTTTTTAAAATTCAATTATGGAACAGATATAGATTTAGCTTTAATTGAGGTAAATGAGAAGGTTGACGCATGTATTGGAAAATTGCCTTATGGTACTATGCGACCTAAAGTTGTTAAGTCTAATGCAACGGATATTCCTTTATTTTATTTGAATCTTACGCTTAAAAATTCTTCTGAATATTCTATAAAAGATAGTGATGAAGATTTTATGCAAATGTGTGATGTTGTTGAGAATGTTATAGCAAGGAGATTAGAACAATTACCAGAGGTAGCAATGGCTGATGTTACAGGGGCTCCTAGTAGGCAAATTGTAGTTCAACCTAATTATGAAAGGCTAAAAACATTTAATCTTACTTATTATGACATAGAAAAGGCTTTACAAGCAAGTAATATAGAGTTGGGAATGTTGTCAATTAAGGATGGTTATTATGTTTATTCTGTCAGAGTTGAAAATATTCTTCGAAACGTCCATGATATTGAGAATATTTATATTAGAAGTTCTAATCGCTTATTACAGTTGAAAGATATAGCTAATATTAGTTTAAAACCTAAAATAGAAAAAGGATATAGTTTATATAATGGGAAACGGTCAGTTACGATTGCAGTGATATCTAAATCTAGTTTGAATATGATAAGCATGCGAACTGCTATATCTGACCTTATAGATGAATTCTCTAGTAGCTATCCTAATTATGAATTTACAATATCAAGAAATCAAACTAAGTTATTGGATTATTCAATAAATAGTTTGAAACAAAATTTGTTGTTAGGGTTAATGTTAGTTTTACTAGCAGGATTTATTTTTATCGGTGATATTAGAAGTTCAATAGTGGTAGGAATAGTAATGTTAGTTTCTATTGTTATAACCTTTATTCCTTTCTATCTTTTTAATAAAACTCATAATGTAGTTTCTCTTTCAGGATTGATATTAGTATTGGGAATGATGATTGATAATGCATTAGTCCTAACAGAAAACATAGTATTTCATAGAAGGAGTGGTAGAACATTAAGAGTAGCATGCAATGAAGGAACAGTAAATCTAATGGCTCCACTTTTAAGTTCTTCACTTACATCAATAGTGGTATTTGTACCATTAGTTTTTATTAGTGGTATGATAAGTTCTATCTTCTCAGATCAGGCTTTTGCTGTTACTGCTGGGTTGATGGTTTCTTATATAACAGGAATTATTTTATTACCAGTAGTTTTTTATCAAATTAACAAAAAAGGAGAAATAATAAAAAAGGATCATAGTATATTAGGAGAAACAATTATGATTTGGTATAAAAAGTCTTTTAACTTTTGTATGGAACACAAGAAGGGGGTATTTGTTACTATAATAGTATGTTTTCTTTTGGGTGTATGGTCATTTTTTAAGGTAGAAAAATCATCAATGCCAGAAATAAAATATAAGGAATTAACTGCGACAATAGATTTTAATTCGGATATTTCAGTAAATGAAAACTATGAGAGGATTAATAATATTTTAAAGTTAACAGGAACTGTATCTAATGAAAATGCTGCTTTTGTTTCAGTACAAGATTTTTTAATTGAAGAATCGAATAAATTATTAAAGTCAGAATCTTTTCTTTATTGGAGAGTGAATAATTATAGTGATTTATCAGTAATAAAGAATCAAGTAGATTCCTTATTGGGTGTGGATTATCCAGATGCAAGAGTTACTTATGATGTCCCGTCTTCGATTTTAGAGAAGTTGTTTGATTTTAGAGAAACAGGTATTGAGGCGAGGTTTTATCCAAAAAAAAATAATTTAAAATTAGCAGATATAAAAGATCTAGAAAAGAAAATTAAAATACAAACAAAGGGTAATCTATCAACGGACTTATTATTGAAGAGACAAAAGGTGTTGTTAATAAATAAAGAACTTTTAAAATTATATGGGATAGATCAAGAGGATTTTATAACTTCTTTGAAAAAAGAGTTTTCAAGTCAAGAAATTTCAATTCTTCATTCTTATAATAATTATTTACCTATTACAATTGCTCCTTCATTTAATAGTATTAGTGAAGTTCTTAATGAAGGAATTTATATGAAAGAAGGCAAAAAGGGGAATGTGGAGATCCCATATAAAAATTTAGTAAAAGAATATATAGAAGAAGACACTAAAAATATATTTGCCTCTAAGGATGGAACATATATACCAATATGTTTTATGATGGTGGAAGATCAAGAAGCTCTAATGAATACAATACGTGGGGCAATGATAGATGATGATAATTTTAATGTTGATTTTGTAGGAGATTATATTTCAAAAGATAGAGTAATACATGAATTGATATTATTTTTTGTTATTTGTATTTTGTTGATATATTTTATATTGTGTGCTCAGTTTGAAAGTTTTTTACAGCCGATAATATTACTTATTGAAATTCCTATTGATATTGCTTTTGTTTTTTTGATTCTTTATATAACAGGTATTAGTTTTAATATTATGTCGGGTATAGGGATAATAGTAGCATGTGGTATTGTTGTCAATGATTCAATTCTTAAAATAGTCACTATAAATAAATATATTAAGGAAGGAGTGGGATTGAAAGAATCTATACATTTGGCGGGAGAGAGGCGGTTATTTGCGATAATAATGACGAGTGTAACAACAATTGGTGCTATAATTCCTGTGCTTTTTACAAATGATTTAGGGGCTCAGGTTCAAAGACCTTTGGCAATATCAATGATTTCCGCAATGTTTATAGGAACATTAGTTAGTATATACATAGTTCCTATTCTTTATTATAAATTGGCTAATTTAAGAGAAAAGAAAAATTTGTAATGAAAAAGTTGTATATATATTTTTTAATGGTATTGAATTCATACATAGGTTATTCTCAAAACGTTGTTTGTTTGACTATGGATGAAGTTATAAGATTAGCAGTTGATAGCTCTCTTACTGCATTCAAAAACAAGAATATTTATAAATCAGATTATTGGGAGTATAGAATGTTTAAGGCAGAAAGATTACCTAGTTTATCATATAATTTGTCTCCTGTAAATTATTATAGATACCTTACTACAAGGTACAATTTTGAGAAAAATAGAGATGAATATAGAGAACAGAAATCATATAATGCTAGTACAGGTTTTAGTTTAAGTCAAAACTTTGTACCATTAGGGGGAAAATTCTATATTGAAACATCGTTGGATTATTTGAGAAGTTTTGGGAATGATACGTATAATCAGTTTACTTCTATTCCTGTTAGGTTGGGTTATACTAATGATGTGATTGGTTATAATAAGTATAAGTGGGATAAACGTATTGAACCTCTTAAGTATGAAAAAGCTAAAATGGAATATTTGTATAATACAGAAGAAATTTCTTATCAAGCAATATCTTTGTTTTTTGCTTTGGCTTTGGCTCAAAATCAATATAATTTAGCTAAAGAGCAGCTTCTTGTTTCAGATTCGTTATATGCTGTAGGATGTCGAAAATATCAGATCGCGTCAATGAGTAAGTCTGATTTATTGAGATTAGAACTTAATATTGTAAATGCTCAAAGTAGTATTGTATCAGCTAAAATTAATATGCAGAAGGCAATACATAATTTGGTAAACTTTCTTGGAATTTCTGGAAATGAAATAAATATTACTTTACCTAATATTCCTGGTGAGTTATTGATAGACGAATCCAAAGCAATTGAGTTGATGCATCAAAATAGTTATGTGATTTTAGATAAGCAGAAATCTGTGATAGAGGCTGAGAAACGTTATGATGAGGTTAATAAAACAACAAGATTTAGTGCTCGATTAAGTGCGAGTATTGGTTTTAATCAAGAATCAGAGAAATTTAAGAGTGTTTATAAAGATCCTATGCGACAAGATTTGGTTTCTCTTAATATAGAAATACCTTTATTAGATTGGGGAGTAGGTAAAGGTAAAAGGCAAGTGGCAGCGAGTGAGGTTAATGTAGCTAAGATTGAACATCAGCAAAAAGAGGTCGAATTAGAACAAAATCTCGTTGTAATAATAAATGAATTATATTTTCATAAGGAATTACTAAAAAATAGTGAAGAAGCAATGAAAATAGCTGAAGAAGTATTTGAAGAAACGAAAAAAGGGTTTGTTAGTAGTTCTAGTATTACGGTATATGATTTGAATGAGGCACAAGAACAATTGCTTACAGCAAAGAATAGGTATATAACTTGTATGAGTGCTTATTGGTTATGCTTTTACGAATTGAGAAAATTGACATTATTTGATTTCGTAAATAATGTTTCATTAAGTGAAAAGTTTGACTTTGATAATTTACGATGATAAAAAAATTAAAATATTTCTCACCTTTTAGGGTCGTTGTAATTTTTATATGTTTGTCTTTAATAGGAGGAACTTTAGCATTTTTTTTACCTTTAAAATTAAGACCTAGTGATAAGGGGACAAGTTTTACGGTTTCTTTTCAAATGCCGAATGCGAGTCCAATAGTAGTAGAATCAAAGGTTACTTCAGTTTTGGAGGCTTCATTGTCACGAATTTCTAATTTAGAGCATATTTATTCCACTTCTGAAGAAGGTGGTGGTACTATTAGGTTAGAGTTAAATAAATATGCAGATATTCAAAAATCAAGATTCGAAATATCTTCTTTTATTCGTCAGGCTTGGTCGGTTATTCCTGAGGGCGTATCTTATCCTATGATAATTAGTGATTCATATATAAATGAAGATGAAGAAAATAAGTTTTTTTTGGCATTTGCTGTGAGTGCTCAAAATAGTTCTCAAGAAATAAAAACAATTGTAGAAGAATTATTTAAAACTTCTTTTTATGATATTGAAGGAATAGAAGATATAAAAATAAGTGATTCAGAAGATTATAGTTGGATTATTAATTATGATGCACGAGTGGCTCAAAATATTGGTGTTGATGCCTTTGATATAAAAGCTGCATTTGAAGATGTGGGAGATGTTGCTCAAATAGATGATTGTATAATTAAATTAGATACTCTTAATAATAAAATAAATCTGAATAATGTAAGTATTATCTCTAAAGATAGTATTGAAATAAATCTTGATAGATTAGTGAAACTATCTTACAAACCGATGCCGGCAAAAAGTATTTTTAGGATTAATGGATTAAATACTATATATATTTTTTTCTCAGCACATAAAACGGTGAATCAGGTAATTTTAAGAAATCAAATAGTAGAAAGGGTAAAAGTTATAAAACAAGAATTAGGAGATAATTTTCAAATATATAAAATGTATGATGATTCTGTTTATATAGAGGATGAATTATCAAGAGTTATTATACGATCATTAGTTACTTTACTGATTCTATTAGTTTTCGTTTGGTTAGTTACTTTGCATTTTTCTTATGTTGTTACTATTGTAATAAGTCTGTTTTTTAATATTCTTATAGCATTTCTATTATATTTTATTTTTCGAATAGAGATGCATTTATATTCGCTGACAGCAATAGTGGTAAGTTTTAGCTTAATGATTGATAATATAATTATAATGTACGACCATTATAAAAGGGAACATAATTTTAGGATCGCTTTACCAATGACTGCGGCAACGATTACAACAATAGGGTCATTAAGTGTAATTTTTTTTCTTGATAGGAACATTCAATTAAATCTCTATGATTTTGTGATAGTAATGTGTATTAATTTGTTCTTATCATTGATTATATCGATGGTAGTAGTACCAAGTTTATATGAATTATTAGAGAAAAATGATTATTCGTATAAGCAAAATAAAAGAATAAGTTCATTTCAAAAAAGATTTAATCTTGCATATAGTCATGTTGTTTGTTTTTTGGTTCGGTATAAGAATTATTTATATGTTTTATTATTATTAGCATTTGGATTGCCGTTGTATATGCTTCCTTTAAAACTAGATAATGATAGTGCGTTAGCTTATATATATAATAAAACAATTGGTACAGAATTTTATCAAGAAGAAGTGAAGCCTATAGTGGATGTATTTTTAGGTGGGACTTTAAGACTTTTTGTTAAAGATGTGTACAGAGGTTCCTATTTTGATGAAAAACATGAGATGACTTTGACTATTTATGCATCTATGCCTCACGGAACTACAATTGAGCAAATGGATGACTTAATTAGAAAAATGGAAACTTTTTTGAGCTCTTTTGAAAAGATAAAACAATTTAAAACTTTTATTATTGATGCAAATCATGCATATATAACTATAACATTTAAGGAAAAAGGGGCATTCCCGTATAATTTACAATCTAAAATAATTGCAAAAGCAATTCAATTGGGTGGAGGTTCATGGAAAGTCTCTGGATTACATAATGATAGTTTTTCTAATGATGCAAGTATAACAGATGGTGATTATGGAATTTATCTTTATGGTTTCAATTATGGAGATTTATGTTTATATGCGGATAGTTTAAGAAATACATTATTAAAAAACGCAAGAATAGAGGAGGTCGCAGTTAAGTCTGATTATTCTTATTATTCTGAAGATTATATGGAATATTTATTATTACCTAATAAAGAATTATTAGCTTATAACAATATTTCTATAGAAGAGTTCTTTAAGGCTATTGATAGTTATTATGTTAGAGATTTACCTATTAAATATGTGGATATTGACGGCAACGTAGAGCGAATGATTGTGCGTTCTGATCAATATGAAGGATTAGATAAATGGGATTTTTTAAATCAAGGATTATCAATTAATGGTAAATTATTTAAATTAAAAGATTTGTGCTTATTAAAAAAACAAGGAGTCCCGCAAAAGATAAAAAAGGAAGATCAACAGTATAAAATATATTTGCAATATAATTATTTAGGGGGAAGGAAAAGAGGAGGTATTGTAAGAGATAGTATAGCAAGTCGTTTTCAAAATATTTTACCTAGCGGTTATGTAGTTAAGCCAGATAATTATGATTTTGAGTTTGAAGAAAAAAAATCCTCTAATGAATGTTTATTAGTATTATATATTCTTGTTATAATATTTTTTATATTATCAGTATTATTTAATTCCTTTAAAGAATCAATAATTTCTTTTGCATTATTACCTTTTACATTTATAGGAGCCTTTCTTTCTTTTTATTTGTTTGATTGCAGATTTGATATGGGAGGGATAGCAGCATTTATTTTATTGTGTGGGGTGTCTATTAATAGTACCATATATATACTTTTTGAGTATAAGGAAATGGAGTCTTGCAAAAAATCTAATTTGTATAGATATTTAAGAGCCTTTAATATGAGAATCGTTTCAATTCTACTTTCAATAGTATCAACAATTTTAGGCTTTATTCCTTTTTTGATTCAGGTGGAGAAAGAATCGTTTTGGTATCCTTTGTCAGTTGGGGTTGTTGGAGGTTTAATTTTTTCGTTAATAGGAATAGTTCTTTATTTGCCTATTTTTGTTTTAAAAAGAAAGGATGTAGATATTTTTTTTAGAAAAAAATGAAAGAAAGAGTTTTTGTAGTTCCGTTAAAGAATTTGTGCTGTGAATGATAAAAACCACTAACTTTGTATAGTTATAATAGTGATATGTAGGACTTTTATATTGTGAATGATTGCCTTGTATGTTATACAATTATGATAGACCAATTATATAGAGAATGTTTGTTTATATTCGATGAAAATACTGGGTATTTATATTATTTCTCGTTGTATGAACTTTAAGATGAAACGTACATATTTTAGATAATAATTATATAGAAAAATAATTTGAGAATGAAAAAGCGAACAAGCCTCTTAATATTATTGTTCATGATTGTTATTTTCGACGCTAATGCCATAGGTTATTTGACTAAACATGTTGGAGATAGTGTTATTTATGAACCTATAATAAACTCTCGCGGGAATATTGTAATGGACAATCATGATTTTGTATTTACAATTACAATTGATGGGGAGCCTCGGAATGGTGAAGTAATAAAAGTTGTTGGTACTGATACTATGGCGTGTCCTATTAAAAATATATACAGAGGAACCAGTTTTGTAAAAGATAGCGTTGTACAATCAATCACAGGGGATTTATTTTACCGAACAGGTTATATTTTTTGTATAAGAAAGAAAAATAATTTTCAAGTAAAAAAGGAATATGATGTTGAAATTATCTTGAAATTGCCAGATACAAAAGAGTGGGGTACATTTAAGGGATATGCGGGTATAATAGATTTTCAACAAGTCAGTAGTCGTATTCGGAGGCGAGCAATAAAAAGGTACAATGCTCTACCATATTATTATTATGCGATAGGTCCATGGTTTCAACGTGTAAAAACAATTGAGTATGCGAGAATAAAAATGATTTGGAAAAAAAGGGAACTAAAATAAAATTTTTGGTTCCCTCCTTTATATTGGCTATTAATATTACCCTTTTAACCGTTTCAAAACATCAACTAAACTATTTTCCCAATGAGGAATTTCCACATTAAAGGTGTTTTTAATTTTACTTTTATTTAAAACACTGTAGTGTGGTCTGGTTGCTTTGGTAGGATAATCTTTGGTTTCTATTGGATAGACTGGGGTTTTGATTCCAGCGTGTCTTAAAATAGCTACGGTAAAGTCATACCAACTGCACACACCTTCGTTGGAGAAGTGATAGATTCCTGGTTGAAAGAAATCGACATTTACAGAAGTATTATCGGTGATGTAAAGAATGGTTTTAGCCAAATCGCGTGCGTATGTTGGGGTTCCGACTTGATCGAAAATGACATTCAAACTATCTTTTTCCTTGCCTAAGCGAAGCATAGTTTTAACAAAATTGTTGCCGTATGCCGAATACAACCACGCAGTACGAATCACAATGGATTTTTTGTTGGTGCTCATTAGAGCTTTTTCTCCAGCTAATTTGGTTTTCCCGTAAACGGAAGTCGGATTGGTTTTGCAATCTTCGGTGTAAGGCACGTGAGCGGTTCCGTCAAATACGTAATCGGTGGAAACATGTATAACCTTTAGTTTGTTTTCTTTGGCTACTTCTGCAATATTTTTGACAGCAAACGTGTTGATTTTTTCACATAGTTCCACATCATCTTCTGCTTTATCCACTGCAGTGTAAGCTGCACAATTGATGATGAGGTTAATGTTATTATTTTTCACATAAGTATTTAATGCTACTTTATCACAAATATCAAGAGTATCTACATCAGTAAAAAAGAAATTAAGTCCAGTGTATTCAGAAGATAATTCACGAATTTCACTGCCTAATTGTCCGTTTGAACCTGTAACTAAAATATTCATAATCAGAAATTTAATTCAGCATCTTTAAGTAATGGATGTTTGTTATCTTTATCAGAAATGATGGCATTTTCGGTGGGAATACGCCAATCAATATTTAAGGTAGGATCGTTGTACATAATGCCTCTATCAGCTTGAGGAGCGTAAAACTCGTCACACATATAACTAAAAATAGCTTTTTCGCTTAGTACTGAGAATCCGTGAGCAAATCCTTTTGGAATAAAGAATTGGAGTTTATTTTCTTCCGAAAGTTCCACACCATACCATTGCCCAAAAGTTGGAGAATTTTTGCGTAAATCAACGGCAACATCAAACACTTTACCTACGGTTACGCTTACTAATTTGCTTTGACTATGTGGGGCAAGTTGGTAATGTAGTCCACGAATTACGCCGTAGCACGACTTGGATTGGTTGCATTGTACGAAGTTGGCGTTAATACCCATTTCTTTGTAACGTTTTTCGTTATAAGTCTCAAAGAAAAAACCTCTTGCATCTTCAAAGATTTGGGGTTTTACAATGACCAAATCTTTAATTCCTGTTTGTATGATTTCCATAATTTATTGGTTATTGGCAATTTTAATTAGGTACTGACCGTAATGATTTTTTTTCAATGGTTCGGCAAGTTTAAGTAGTTGTTCTTTGGTGATATAGCCATTATTGTAAGCAATCTCTTCCAAACAAGCGACCTTAAGACCTTGACGATTTTCGATAGTAGAAATGAAGTTAGAGGCTTGTAATAGACTATCGTGAGTCCCTGTATCAAGCCAAGCCATACCACGTCCAAGAAGTTCGACGCTTAAACGATTTTCTTCTAAGTATAATCTGTTTAGATCGGTAATTTCTAATTCGCCACGTGGTGAAGGTTTGAGTGATTTGGCTTTTGCAACCACGTCATTACTATAAAAATACAAGCCTGTAACAGCGTAATTTGATTTAGGGTTTTGAGGTTTTTCTTCCAGACTTTTAACGCGTTTTTGAGCATCAAATTCTACTACTCCATAGCGTTCAGGGTCGTTGACGTAGTAACCAAAAACTTTGGCTCCATCTTCTAATTTGGAAGCATGTTTAAGTACGCGTGAAAAATCAAAACCATAGAAAATATTATCTCCCAAAATCATACATACACTATCGTTTCCTATAAATTCTTCGCCTAAGATAAAAGCTTGAGCCAATCCGTCTGGTGAAGGTTGTATGGTATATTGAATGTTTAGTCCTAGTGAAGATCCATCTTCAAAAAGTCGTTGATATAGAGATATATCCTGTGGTGTTGAGATAATCAGAATATCTCGGATTCCAGCCAACATTAATACCGATAAGGGATAATAAATCATTGGTTTGTCGTAAACTGGAATTATTTGTTTGGATATACTTTGGGTGATAGGGTATAAACGAGTTCCAGAACCACCAGCTAATATAATACCTTTCATATTTTTTATGTGTTAAATTTTCAAAATACTAAGGTAAGATATTTTGTTGATAAAATCTTAATCTAATTCAATAATTCCTAATTTTTCTTGTTGATAAAGTTTGCTTAAGGTAGAAATGAAGGTGGAAATTTGGTTTAATGCCTTTTGGGTACCTTCGCTAATTTCTTTTTTCTGAATGCGAAGCATCATTAGTCCGTACAAGGCGTTGAGAGCAATTTCAATTTCGTTGCCTTCGCTATTTTTATTTTTTAGTTCAAGAATATAGGGTAAAGTTTTGTAAAATAGAGAATTATAAACGATTTGGTTGGTATCGCTAAGAAGTCGAAGGTGAATGTCGGTGAGGTCGATAACGGCATTTTGAACAATTTGAATGTGTCCTTTTTCTTTAACGCCTTCGATGGTCATCATATTAATGAGTTCTGAGTACCATTGGCATATATCCTTACAGCGTTCTTCTGTTTCGTGATATTGGGGAATGAGTTCGTTTTTGATACGTTCAATATCAAAATTAAATCCACGAATAATATCTTCAATTTGCCACATATAAAGGATATATTCAGCAATATTTTCTTTTTTCTTTTTTCTTGCAATATACATTTTGGTTGTAATTAAATGATAAGAAATAATGCCAATGGTATGTTAGTTTTATTTTATTCTTCTTCGTCTAAATTCCATTCAAAACTATTTTCGCTTATTTGCATAGCAAAATTTTCGATATCGCGTCGATCGCGTTTGGTTGGTCGTCCTGTACCTTTATCGCGGAGTCCGAAAGCAGCGGCTTTATTGATTTCAAAAATATCTAACTGATCTTTTGGAGTGATGTTTTCCATAAAATCGGGAACAAGTTTAGCGCCCATACGATTTTCGGAAAGTTGTAGAACCTTAAATGAGTAGGTGATGGGGTTTTTGCGGACCTGTATGGTATCGCCTACTTTGATTTCTTTCGATGGTTTGCTTGTGGGAACATTATTGACCATAATACGTCCTTTTTTGCAAGCATCGGCAGCAAGCGAGCGGGTTTTGAATAAACGAACAGCCCAAAGCCATTTATCGATTCGAACTGTGTTATTCATTTATTTATTATTAAATTGAGTCATAGTAAGTTGTATTCCACATAGAGCGAAACTTTTAATCATTTCGCAAGCCATTTCAATGCGTGGAACTAATTGTTGTTCTTCTTCTTCAGTCCATCGTCCGAGAACAAAATCAACTTGTTTCCCTTTCGGAAAATTATTACCCAATCCGAAGCGTAGTCGAGCGTAGTTTTCGCCAATTAGACTTTGGATATTACCCAATCCATTGTGTCCTGCATTACTACCTTTAGGTTTCATGCGGAGTGAAGCAAAAGGTAAAGCCAAATCGTCACAAATAACAAGTAGATTTTCTTGTTCGATTTTTTCTTGTTGTAACCAATAGCGAACGGCATTTCCACTTAGGTTCATATACGTGTTGGGTTTAAGAAGAATAAGCGTTTTGTTTTTTACTTTGCATTCTGCAATAGCACCATAGCGATTTTCTTCAAAAATAACATTGGACGCCTTAGCAAAAGCGTCCAATATTTTGAATCCTATGTTGTGGCGAGTATTATCGTATTCTTTTCCGATATTACCCAATCCGACAATAAGATATTTCATCGGCTAATATTATTTATTACTCATTGCTGCACGAGTCATTTTAACTGCTGCAACAACGGCATTTTTAGCGTTCAAGATTTGAATATCTGGGAATGAAAGAGCACCAACTTGAATGGTTTTACCAATTTGTAAGTTAGTAACATCGATGTTTAAGATATCAGGAAGTTTAGTGTAGATACCTTTAACTTTAAGTTTTCTCATTTCCAAAGACAATTTACCACCGGCTTTAACACCTTCTGCCAAACCATTAAGTTTAACAGGAATTTCCATTACAACGTCTTTCTTTTCAGAAATTTCAAGGAAATCGATATGAAGAATTTTGTCTGTTACAGGGTGGAATTGAATTTCTTTAACAACGCAAGTTTTAGCAGCTTTACCATCGATAGACAAGTTTACTATGTAAACATTTGGAGTGTAGATTAAGTTACGAACATCGCTGTTAGTTACTTCGAAAAACGAGTTTTCTGAACCTCCATAAATAACGCAAGGAATAGCATTGTTAGCACGAGCTGCACTAGCTGATTTTCTACCTAATTCAGGTCTGGTAGTACCTTTTAATTCAAAAGTTTTCATTAAATAAAAGTTTTGTGTTACTCAAAATTTAGACACTTAAGGAAGTCTAACTTTCCCATCACACTTATTGCTTTTTTGGCAAAAGTGGGGCAAAGGTAGTTTTTTTTTATTTAATAACCAAATTTATTATGAGTAATCAATAGCCCAAGATAAATGGAAAGAAAACGGGTTTTAAAAAACATATAAATTATTGTAATATCCAATTGTTTTTTATACTATCTTTGTAGCGTGAAAACAAACATAAAAAATTAAGACATGAACAAGTTAGAATTGGATATGGCTGCACGCTTAGTAAAAATTAAAGCCATAAAATTACAACCCGAAAATCCTTTCACCTGGGCATCAGGATGGAAATCTCCTATATATTGCGATAACCGCAAAACTTTGTCTTACCCTGCAGTAAGAAGTTTTATTAAATTACAATTGGCAAGAATTATTCTTGAAAAATACCCTGAAGTTGATGCTATCGCTGGTGTTGCTACAGGTGCTATTGCTCAAGGTGCTTTAGTTGCTGATGAATTAGGTTTACCTTTTGTTTATGTTCGTTCGGCTCCGAAAGATCATGGATTGGAAAATCTTATTGAGGGAGATCTTCGTCCAGGACAAAAAGTAGTAGTGGTAGAAGACCTTATCTCAACAGGTGGCAGTAGTTTGAAAGCTGTTGAAGCTCTTCGTAATGATGGTTGTGAGGTATTGGGTATGGTTGCTATTTTCACTTACGGATTCCCTATTGCAGCTGAAAAATTCCAAAAAGCTAAAGTTGAATTGACGACTTTGTCTAATTACGATGCTGTTTTGGAATATGCGTTGAAAGTAGATTATATTTCAAACGATGATATTGATATTCTTCGTGCATGGCGTAAATCACCTGAAACTTGGAATAGATAATGACTACTTTTGAAAGTTCGATTAAAACTATAAACGCGGCACAGGAAGTTGTGTATCAAAAAATGGCAGATTTGAGCAATCTGCAACAATATGTATCGCAAATTGAACAAAATGAACATTTGAAAGGAAAGGTAAAGAATGTGCGTTTTGATGTCGATTCGTGCCATGCTTCCATCGAACCATTGGGGGAATTAGGTATTCGAATTATCGATAGAGAACCTTATAAAACCATAAAGTTTGAGCCTGAAAATAGTCCTTTGCAATTCAACTTATGGATTCAGTTGGTGAGCAAAGAACCGTATGTTACAAAAATGAAAATTACGCTTAAGGCAGATATTGGGTTTATGATGAAAGGTTTGGTGAGCAAACCATTGCAAAAGTTTGTGGATGGTTTGGCCGATGCGATTGAAAGATTTCCTTTTTAATAAAGAATAGTAGATAGTTTTTATATATGAGAAAGACCAGTTTTTAAACTGGCCTTTCTTATTTTTTTAAGGATTATTGTGGACATTTTTTATCGCGGATTTCGGCAAATCCTTGTAACCAATGGTATTCACCTGCATCCATTTTTTTTAAAGCGACTTTGTTAATTTTAGAAGCTCCTATGCTATCGCCCGATAGAATGCAATTGCAATATTCTTCTCCATTGTTTTTCCCATCTTTATATAAACGTTGCTCTTTACAAGCCAATAACAAAGAGGCAAATCCTAATAGTATAACGATTTTTTTCATAGATAAATTATTTACGATTAACTTCTACTTTTTTAGTTGGGTCTAAGTGTTCGTTTCGATAATTGACTTGTGCTACCATATTGCGAGCTAATTCAGCGAAAGCTGTACCTACAATACTATTGTCGTCTAACACGATGGGTGAACCAGCATCTCCTGATTCGCATACATCTTGAACTAAAGGTATTTGTCCGATTAAAGGGATGTTTAATTCTTCTCCAAGCCGTTTAACTCCTTCTTTACCAAATATATAATATTTGTTTTCTGGAAGTTCTTTTGGTGTAAACCATGCCATATTTTCAATCAAACCAAGTACAGGAACATTGATTTTGTCTTGTAAAAACATATTTATACCTTTTCGAGCATCCGCGAGGGCTACTTGTTGTGGTGTACTTACCACAATAGCTCCTGTTACAGCAAGGGTTTGAACCAATGTTAAATGAATATCACTGGTACCTGGAGGCATATCTAATAGGAAAAAATCAAGGTCACCCCAATTAGCATCAGTAATGAGTTGTTTAAGTGCATTACTTGCCATACCACCACGCCAAAGAATGGCATTTTCTGGGTCAACAAAAAAACCGATAGAAAGTAATTTAACGCCATATTTTTCTTCAGGCACGATAAGGTCTCTGCCATTGACGTTTTCAAGAATTGGACGGGCCGATTCTAAGCCAAACATTTTAGGAACGGAAGGACCAAATATGTCGGCATCAAGTAATCCTACTTTATATCCTTGACGAGCTAGTGAAACAGCTAAATTTGCAGCAATGGTTGATTTTCCAACGCCTCCTTTACCTGATGCTACTGCAATGATATTCTTTACATGAGACAATGGCTTTTCAGGTTCGTTTACAATACGTTCTGGAATTTTAACTTTGATATTTCCTTTGATATCTACATCTGCTCCTACGTATGTAAGAATAGCTTGCTCACATGCTTTTACGAGTGAGTTGATAAACGGATCGTTGGCTTTTTCAAAGATAAGTGAAAAACTTACTTTGTTGCCTTCAATACGAATATCATCTTCTACCATCTCTGATGAAACGATGTCTTTGCCAGTTCCTGGATAACGAACAGTGCTAAGAGCATCGGTAATTTGTTTAGGATATAGTGCCATGTTAATCAATTATGTCGTTTGAACTTTCTTTTAAACTTCTTTTGCTTCGATTATAACTGCGATACGAATCATATTCAATATCGTCGTCAACCTCTACAAAGGTATCTTTTTTTTGCATAAAAAACGCGATATATTTAATGTTTATTCCACGTTCAATCCATTGCTTTTCGTAATGGGTTTTAATGCTTAGAATATCATTAAGTAATGGCGAATTGTATAGGTTATCTGTTTGACATTCAGTTTGATATCCATTCTTTTCAACCATTAAACGTGTGTATGTAAACATAAAATTACTATCGGTTTTAAGATGAATAATACCGCCTTCTTTTATAAATTTTTGGTATAAATTCATCATACGCGTAGAGGTAAGGCGTTTATTAACCTTTTTCATTTGTGGGTCGGGGAAAGTAATCCAAACCTCATCGACTTCATTTTCATTGAAAAAACTATCTAATAATTCTATGCTAGTACGAAGAAATGCAACGTTTGAGAGGTTCCCTTCAAGGGCTTGTTTGGCTCCTGTCCACATACGTGCACCTTTGATATCAATGCCAATAAAGTTTTTATTGGGAAAACGTTTGGCTAATTCTACGGTATATTCTCCCTTACCACAACCCAATTCTAAAACAATAGGATTTGAGTTGTTGAAATATGTGTACCATTTGCCTTTTAGCTCAAATTCTGAGCCGCTACGTACAGCGTTAGGAGACAATTGAAATACATTTTCAAATTGCTCCATATCAGCAAATTTCTGTAATTTATTTTTACCCATTTTATTCTGATTTAGCTGGATATGCTATTTTGAAACCAATCACTGAACGTGTACGACCACCGACGATACCAGTTCCTCCTTCTACATTTGTATAAATAGCACTAGCATCGGCCAAAGGTCCACTTGATATATCAAGTTGTCGTTGATAAGTTTCACAATACTTATAATAATTTTCATCTATTGATTCAAAGCAAATAACGATACTATCGGTACGAACAGGTATTTTTTGATTTCTGTTTATGATAAGCGTATCGCGCAAACCTGAATAGAACGAGTATGGTAATTTAATTTCTCCAGGACTATTGGCTTTTTGGAAAAATTTAAAATTAGCATCACTATACATTTCTATAATATTTTCTGAGACTTTGTGTTCTTCTTTGTTTTTTACATAAAAGGAGTTGATGCTGAAATTATAGTTGCAATAGGAGGTATCTTTTCCTCCATCGCCTACCATATAACGTCTCAAGGTGGTACGATAATAATTGGTACCTTCAGGATTTATATATTTAGTTAAAATGCCAAATTTTTGATTGCCAACGGATAATACCAATGAACTTTGCCACGAAATCGTATCCGTTAGGATTATAGGAACTCTTTTGGGAACTTTGGTAGAAGCGGTGATTACATCAAATCCTGGAACACGTACTTGAATGTCAATGTGATCGCCTTCGTTAGGAATC
>Ga0247610_10000823_pt1 | contig 41493 bp, 31 predicted proteins | sample 174DNAGHGhighgp2_FD_193483 | JGI IMG/M metagenome (GOLD analysis project Ga0247610, IMG submission 193483) | Sheep rumen microbial communities from Palmerston North, Manawatu-Wanganui, New Zealand - 1742 DNA GHGhigh gp2 | ecosystem: Host-associated > Mammals > Digestive system > Stomach > Rumen...
CCAAGTGTCAACTGTCTTAGGAATAAGCAAGACACTGCTACAATAATGTAAATAAATAGGATTGTGAACCTATATTGAAATTAAGAGTATAAACTGTCAACCTAAATCAGTACACCTCAATCGGAAAATTCCAAAGGCAACACAGTTCTGAATGGGAGTTCACGGTTTCGTGTATGGATGACATTTTTTCAGGGGAATCACCTCCCCGTTCGTATATAGTATGAATACATCAACCTATACCTATTAATAATATACACACGATGTGGACTAGTATTTTGTCTATTGTTGTCATCATTAACGAGCTGATGGCTTCCAACGCAGGAGTCACGATAAGTCCTGCCACTAATTTCGACAGTTGGATAGAATTGTACAATCCAACTGAGCAAAGCGTCAACCTTGCAGGTATGTATCTCAGCGATGACGAGACAGACTTAGAGCGTTGGCAGATGCCCAGCAACATGGGTACTATCCCTGCCAAGGGATTCAAGGTAATATGGCTGGGTTCCGGCGAACTCAAGTCGACACAGGCTCCGTTTAAGCTCGACTGCGACGGCGGCACTATCTACCTGAGCGACAAGAACGGGAATCTCGTTACCAGTCAGGCCTACCCCAAGGCTCTGAGTCGCACCGCATACGCCCGTACCACCGACGGCGGTGACGAATGGGGATGGACAGCTGATGCCACCCCGGGTGAGAGCAACTCCTCGGCAAAGTTTGCCGCACAGCGCCTCGACGCTCCTATAGTCAGCAAGGCCAGCACTTTATTCAATAACAGCGTCAGCGTAAAGGTCACCATTCCCGAAGGTGCCACGCTGATGTACACCACCGACGGCAGCCTGCCTATATCACTGGCCGATGTGAACCCGTGGCAGAACCAGGTAAGAAACAGCAATTGCGAGGATACCGATGCCACCTGTCTGGTCAGTAAGAACGGCAACAGCAACAATCAGGTGAAAAAGATTACCGACGGTGCTGGTGTCGACGGCTCACGTGGCATCAAGGTTCACGCTGTTGCCAGTGCTTCCAGCGAAGAGGCTTCGCAGTTTTTCGTCTACACACCTGACCACCAATGGAGCAAAGGCGAGAAATACCGTTTCCGCATGAAGGTGCGTGCCGACAAGGCTGCCACTATCAGCATCAAGAACTACAAGACCCCTGGCGACAAGATTGGCAAGAGCATACTGGGTGGCACCTATAACGTGACTACCGAATGGCAGGAATTCACCTATGAAGGAACCCTTACTGCCGAAGAGGCTGGCGAAGAGCAGCAAGGCTGGGGATGGTGGACATTTACTACCTATACGCTGCAAGCTATCGGGTTCAACCTGAACAAGGCCAAAGAGAATAACAATTTCTACTTCGATGACATCTGCTGGGAACTCTACGACAATAACATCTCCTGCCAGGAGAGCAAAGACGGCAAGTTCACCTTTAACGAGACGACCAACCTCACGCTGCGTCTCTTCCGTGAAGGCTACCTGCCCAGCGTACCCGTCACCCGTTCCTATATCAAGACAAGCAACAACTACACGCTGCCCGTCATCTCTATCGTGGGCGACCAGAAGTTCTTCACCGACCCGAAGATAGGATTTGACTGCGACGGCGACGGCACCAACGGAACAGTAGCCAGCTATACCGGCGGTCAGGCCAGGAACTACGCCAGCGACTGGGACCGTCCTGTGAACTTCTCGTATATCAGTCCCGAGGGCGAGATGCTCCACAACCAGGACGTAAACATCAAGGTGTCGGGCGGCTATACCCGCACACAGCAATACCGCTCGTTCAAACTAAAGGCCAGCAAGGTGTTCGACGGTCAGAACCGCTACGACTATCCCTTCTTCCCCCAGAAGCCCTATATGCGCAGCAAGACGCTGCTGATACGCAACGGCGGTAACGACATCTGGCGTCACAACGCCCGTTTCATAGACCCTGCCCTTGAGACCGTCATCCAACGCTCCGGCATCGATGTCGACGTGCAGTCGTACGTACCCGTCATAGAATATGTCAACGGACAGCTTCGTGGCATACTCAACCTGCGCGAGCCCAACAATGACGATTTCGCCTACGCCAACTGGGGCTACGATGATGATGAGCTCGATGCCTTCGAGAATATGGAAATGAAAAACGGCGATGATGTTGCCATCAACCGCATCTGCGAACTGGCTAAGAACATCAACGATGCGGGAGCCTACGACGAACTCACCTCGCTGCTCGACATCGATGAGTACACCAACTATATGGCTGTCACCCTGTTCCTCTACAACGATGACTGGCCCGACAACAACATCAAGGCCTATCGCAGTCGCAACGACGGGCGCTACCGCTTTGTGAGCTTCGACCTCGACTACGCCTTCAAGGGCTGCTGGGGCAATGCGTCAGAGAATCCAAGTGACGACAATCCGTTCAAGAACTTCGCCAAGTTCAAGGACGACAACGGACCGAAGAGAAACAACCACCCCGTGGTGTACAACAAGGAGTTTGTCAACCTCTTTCTCGACCTGCTGAGCCACGATGGCTATCGCCGTAAGTTCATCGACACCTTCTGCCTCATGGGTGGAAGCGTCTTCGAACCCACACGTACCAACAAGATTATCGACGAGTTGCTCAACAATGTCAAGGGTATGTGTCAGCTCATGAAGCAGCAGGGCATCAACAACGGTCACGAGCCTGACCGTGCCGCCTCCACCATCAAGAGCAACCTCAGCGGACGCTCCAAGAAAATGGCCGACTACCTGAAGGCTTTCTCCTACGCCAAGCTCAGCAGCAGTCCGCAGGCCGTCACGCTAACCACAGATGCTGAGGGCGCCCGTCTCTTCATCAATGACATCGAAGTACCCTATTCCGACTTCGACGGACATCTCTTCGCTCCGGTCACCCTGCGTGCCGAGGCACCTGCCGGCTATCGTTTCGCAGGTTGGAAGAAGGGCAGCAGCATCCTGAGTACCGAGGCCGAGATAAGCCTGCCAAGTGGCAGCGTCAGTCTTACCGCCACCTTCACCAAACTCAGCGACAGTGAACTGACGGCACAGGGTATCACCCCCGTACGCATCAATGAGGTCAGTGCTGCAGACGGCATCTATGTCAACGACTATTTCAAGCGTAAAGACTGGGTGGAACTCTACAACACCACCGACGAGGATATCGACGCAGAAGGTATGTTCCTCAGCGACAATCCTGAGAAACCAGAGAAATACCAAATCAGCAAAAGCGACAGTCAGGCCTCTACCATCATCCCCGCCCACGGCTACCTGATCATCTGGTGCGACAAGGAGAGTCCACTCTCACAGCTACACGCCAGCTTCAAGCTCGACAACGACGGTGACGAGCTGATGCTCACCGCTGCCGATAAGTCGTGGAGCGACCATTTCACCTATGCCGCACACACCTCCGACCAGACCGTAGGCCGCTTCCCTGATGGCTGCAACGACATCTATGTGATGAACGTACCCACCATCGCCCGTACCAACATCGCCACCAGCTACTTCGTACCAGTGGAACAGCCTGACCTCACTGGCATCGACATCGCACAAATCTCAAATCACAAATCTCAAATCTCAATCTATAATCTCGCTGGTCAGCCCGTCGTCACTCCGCAGCGCGGCAACTGCTACATTGCACGTATCACCGACAGTCAAGGTCGCGTGAAGACCGTGAAGTTCATACAAAAATAAGCTGAGAAATACACATACGAAAAAGGGGCGCATCCAGATATCACATCGGTTGCGCCCATGTCAGTACTTAAAAGCAAACAATAACCTAAAAAACAAACCTATGGAATCTCGATTGATTCTGGTGCAAAGGTAAGATGTTTTTGCCAACGACGCAAAAGGAAAACCCTAAACTATCAAGGAAGTTTTCCTATTTCTTGTAGGGAAACCCCTATAAGATTTCCACTTATCACAAAATCTTTCAACTTTTAACTCTCAACTTTCAACATTATTTCGTACCTTTGCACTCCATGAAGCGCCTACACATTATCTTATATATGCCTGTTGAGCCTCAACAGTATGGCTCAGACCGAAGGTTTCTCCGTCGATACGTTGAGCGATGCCGTCTTTTTACGGATGCAAGGGAAGTCATACCCAGAGGGATGCAGCGTGATGAGATGTGACCTGCGGTATCTGCAGATACGCCATTACGATGCCGAGGGAAAGGTACACAGAGGGGAATTGGTGTGTAACAAGAAGAGAACCCCTGCGTAAAGAAGCGCAAAGACGGGAGTTTGTTCATCCAACCCAAGGCAGCACACAAATATGCCGACAGGCAAAAGGCCTACCCTTACAAAATCATGAAGGGCGACCTTTGCTATCGGCTATTCATTGCTCACGGTTTTTCGTGGGGCGGCAATTGGCGCACCTTGAAAGACTATCAGCACTTTGAAAAGTAACGCATCACGCCAACAGGTGCTCAGGCAATGTGGGCATTGCCCCGTTCTGCGTGCAGACGAAAGCAGAGACCTGAACTGCGGTGCGATGGGCCTCGGTCACGGACTTACCGCTGAGGATGCTGCCCACGAAGGAACCAGTGAAGGAGTCGCCTGCACCTACGGTATCGGCCACTTTGACCTTAGGCGTTTCCTGGAAGGATACGTGACCAGGGGTGAAGACGTAGCTGCCGTTGGTGCCGCAGGTTAGCACAAGCATGTCGAGGTTGTACTTGCCCAGGATGAGCCAGCATTTGTTCTCAATATCAAGGCCGGGATAACCAAACATGCGACCGATGAGCACCAGTTCCTCATCGTTTATCTTCAGGATGTTGCAACGCTGGAATGACTCGCGCAGAATCTCCTGCGTATAGAACTGCTGGCGCAGGTTGATATCAAAGATCTTCAGACAGTCATCGGGCGTGGCATCAAGGAATTTCTGGATGGTCTCACGGCTCACCACGTTGCGCTGAGCCAGCGAACCGAAGCAGACGGCACGGCAGTTGCGGGCAATCTGGGCGATATCGTCGTCGAAGGGGATGTTGTCCCAAGCCACGTTTTCCTTGATGTCGTACGTGGGGATACCCTGCTCGTCGAGCTGCACCTGCACGGTACCTGTCGGATAGGGAACGCGGGGCAGCAGGTCGTTCAAGCCGTGCTCACGCAAGGCCTCGATGGTCTCGTCAGCCAGTTTATCCTCGCCCAGCGCGCTGACGGCGATGGTGTTGTTCATGCCTAGGAACTGCCCGGCATGATAGGCGAAGTTGGCGGGTGCGCCACCCAGTTTCTTACCTTCGGGAAGTACATCCCACAGGACTTCTCCGAGTCCTACTACATAACGCTTATTCATTTGATTTGAGATTTGAGGTTTAAGATTTCAGATTTAATTGTTTGATGTAGGTGAACAGATAGACGACACCCACAGCCATCACCAGCACAGCACCAGCCTGACCCATAGCATCGCTGGCGAGGCCCATGAAGAGCGGGAAGATAGTACCACCGAAGAGACCCATGATCATCAGACCCGACACCTCGTTCTGCTTTTCAGGCATCGACTCGAGGGCGGTGGCGAAGCACATAGAGAAAACATTCGAGTTGCCATAACCTACAAGAGCAATGGCGGCGTAGAGCATCCACTGCTCAGTACCGAAGAACAGACCACACATCGACAGGGCCATCATGCTGACGGAGATGATGAAGAATGTCCGCATCTTCAGCACACGCAAGAAGAACGAGCCCGTCAGACAGCCAATGGTACGGAAGATGAAGTAGAGAGAGGTGGCAAAGGCAGCCTCGTTGAGCGTCATGCCCAGTCGCTCCATCAGAATCTTCGGAGCTGTGGTGTTCGTGCCCACGTCGATGCCTACATGACACATGATGCCGAGGAACGACAGCAGCACGATGGGTGTGCCGAGCAGTTTGAAACACTCGATGAAGGTCGATGGCTTACCCTCAATGGGGGGTTCCTCAATGGGTGTCACGAAAAGCAGAATCGTAGAAAGAATGCCTACAATGAAGAAGATGCCGAAGAGCACACGCCAGTTCAGTCCGAACTCAGGGATGACCATCGTGGCGCCCCACATAGCGAGATAGGGTGCCGAGAACGAGGCGATGGCCTTGATAAACTGTCCGAAGGTGAGCGTCGAGGCAAGATTTCCACCGCCCATCACGGTAGAAACCAGTGGGTTCAGCGAGGTCTGCATCAATGCGTTGCCGATACCCAACAGCGAGAAAGCCACAAGCATGACACCGAAATTCTCGCCAAAAAGGGGCAGAAGCAGCGACACAACAGTCACCACAAGCGACAGCAGCACCGTCTTCTTACGACCAATCTTGTTCATCAGCATACCCGTTGGCACGCTAAAGATGAGGAACCAGAAGAACACCAGCGAGGGGAACACGTTAGCCACGGAGTCAGAGAGACCCAAATCGGCCTTTACATAGTTGGAGGCGATGCCCACCAAGTCCACGAAGCCCATGCAGAAGAAGCAGAGCATCACGGGGATTAAGGCAAGTTTAGCCTCACCCCCGACCCCTCTCCGACTGGAGAGGGGAGTAGTTACATTTTGCTGTGACATATCAATTATACTTTATATAGTTATTCAAAGGTAGAGTCTATTCACTCCCCTCTCCCTTTGGAGAGGGGCTGGGGGTGAGGCTGTAGATGGTTACTTTGCCACCCTTCACCTTAATATTATTATAGGGCTCCGATGGGAACACGAGGTTGGTCATCGCCATTTTTCCTTCCGCATCGAAGGCCTCGATGCTACAGCGGTCGATGAAGATACGCAGCTGTTTGATAGTGCCGTAAGTGGGAGCTGTGGTCTCACAGGGGAACGCCTCGCTGAAACTCACGTCACCACTCTTCGTACGATCCATTGTAAAGGTCTGTTTCGTAGCGTCATAGCGCATCACGACCTCTTCGTCCTTCGTATTCGACAGGATGATCTCCGCTTGATTCTTCACGTCAACCACTATCTCACAGGTCTCTGTGGGTTTCTTCACCTTCTGACCACGCACGGCCAGCATCTCCTTCGAGGGTACGACACTCACGTAAGTCTCTTCGCCATACTGGAAGATGCCAAGATCACGGGGAATCGAGTTGGCACTGCGATACTGCTTCGTAGGCACCTGGTTGGCATATTGCCAGTTAGACATCCATGCCAGAACCACACGACGGTTGTCGGGGGCGTTATAGAACGACACCGTAGCATAGTGGTCCTTGCCGTAGTCGAGCCACTTTGTTACCTTCGGCATCGACTCACAAGTGAACTTCTTCCCATCAAACTGACCAATGAAATATTGCGTGGCACTGCCTCCAAACGGGCCGCCAGGGTTGATGTTGCAGATGAGCACCCACTTTTCATCAATCTTAAACAGGTCCGGACACTCCCACACACCATCGTGGTTGCCATAGCCAAGGCCGAAGCGCGACTCTTCCTTCCATTCCTTCAGATCCTTCGAAGAGTAGATGCGCATCTCCTGTCCGGCAGCCAGAATAAGGTTCCACACCTTCGCATCCTCGTTCCAGAAAGCCTTTGGGTCACGGAAATCAGGTATGTCGCTGGTTGTCAAAATAGGATTACCACTATACTTCTCAAACGAGCGTCCTCCATCCTTCGATACCGCCATTGATTGCGTCTGATGATGACCTGCAGAGGTATAGAAAGCCACCACATCATTGCCATTCGTCACACACGAACCACTGAAGATACTGCCCAACCAATCCATCTCGATGGCTGCAGGCTGTGCTTCCCAATGAACAAGATCCTTCGAAGTGCTGTGACCCCACGTCATGTTCTCCCACTGAGAACCGTAGGGATTATACTGGAAATAAAGGTGCCACACACCATCTTTATAAAACATCCCGTTAGGATCATTCATCCATCCATAGAGTGGCGTATGGTGATAGGCAGGACGGAATTTTTCACGATTCGTCGTATCGAACGTATCGCTATATTTTATCTCTTTCCAACACACGAACTCACCAACAGCACCCTTCTGGCGGCGGTCTCCGTGGAACTCGATGTCCATGACGGAAGCCCCCTTGAGCTCGTAAGGCACATAATAATCTACGCGGTCAATGGCCAGCTTCACATTGATGCGCTGCACCATATTATTATGGTTGTCCAGCACTGCGATAGCTGCAATATCCTCCGATTCCTGTACGGGCAACAGAAGATACTTTTCTCCCTGCTTTAGTTTCAGCATGGCGTGCTTGTCGCCCAGCACCGTCGGCTTCACCTGTGCCTCTGCTGCCAGTGTCATCAGCAGGATGGTCATCATTGTTAAGAGTTTCTTCATATTCGTTTTATGCTTTTAGTTTATAATCTGCTGCAAAATTACAAGATTTCACCTATCTATTCTATAAATAATGATACAAACACTAATAAATATCGTTCATTGTACGAAAAATCGTAGCAATGAACGATATTTTTCAGCGACGAGGCTTCTCTGCCTGCTTTTCGTATATTTAACACCATCGTCGCGCAATAATTGAAAATAATTGTTTACCTTTGCGCCAAGCTTTAAAAGCATAACGACTATGGCAAAGTTGGCAGAAGTAATAATAAAAGAAGCCGAAGCTAAAGTAGAACAGGCCGATGCTAAAGTAGAACAACAAAAGATTGACACCGCCCGCAAAATGAAGGACAATGGTTATGCTGTCGAAGACATTGCAGAAATATCTGGTCTCACAACAGAACAAATAAAGGCACTATAATAAGACAGGTGGGATTGGCTTATTCGTACCTTTGCAAAACGAAACTAATAAACTAAGACAATGAAGAAAGCAATTCTATTTACAATGGCCATACTGGCCATTATCTCAAAGGCTTCAGCACAGGAGTCTCGCCGCCAGTGGCATCAGCGCGAGGCCTTCCAAACCGAGACACCTATGGTTCACGACCCCGTCATGGCCAAAGAGGGTGATACCTATTATATCTACGCTACTGGCATGGGTATTCAGCAGATGACTTCAAAGGATCGTAAGACATGGACGGTGCTGCCGCAACCCGTGATGACGGTCATCCCCGGGTGGACAACTGATTCTGTGCCAGGTTTCCGTAATCATGTATGGGCTCCCGATGTCATCCAGTGGCATGGCCGGTGGTGGCTTGCCTACAGCTGCTCCACCTTCGGCAAGAACGGCTCGGCCATAGGCCTGCTCAGCAGCCGCTCCTTGGCAGCGAATCTGTGGAAGGACGAGGGCTGTATTGTCTGTTCACACGACTGGAAGGTTGACGATGAAGGCAGGAGTACAGGCGATAACTGGAATGCCATCGACCCCAACTTTGTCATCGACGACAACGACCAGCCGTGGCTTGTGTGGGGCTCGTTCTGGGACGGCATCCAACTGGCTCGCCTTGACACGACCATGCACCTGGCAACGAAACCCGTAACTATCGCCCGTCGTTATAGTCCTGGTGATGCGAATGCTGCAGAGAATCCAACCTCGCGCTTTGCTGGCCGCAATGCCATTGAGGCTCCATTCATCTTCCGACACGGTGACTACTATTACCTCTTCGTTTCGTGGGACTACTGCTGTCGCGGTGCAAAGAGCAACTACCGCGTAGCCGTGGGACGCAGCAAGAAGGTGAATGGTCCCTATCTCAACAAGGGCGGCAAGGATATGCTCATGGGAGGCGGAACACTCTTTTTAGAGGGCGACAAGAAAGAATGGGAAGCTGCAGGCCACTGCGCTGCCTATACTTTCGACGGCGAGGACATTTTTATCTGTCACGGCTATAGAGCCACCCATAATGGAGCGGCCATGCTCATCCAGCGTCCTATCAGCTGGACGGCAGATGGATGGCCAGAGCTGAGGTAATCAAATCATTAAGAAAACGATGAAGAAACTAATTATTACTCTTACCTGTTTTATATCCTCTGTTACTACATGGGCAGTAGAGAACTATCCTTACCGCGGTGACTATCTATGGGTGGCCGTGCCCAACCATGCCGACTGGATATACAAGACGGGCGACCAGGCTACGGTAGAAGTGCAGTTCTATAAGTATGGCATCCCCCGAGACGGCATCGTGGAATATGGTATCGGCAACGACCTGATGGCCGACGACACCAACGGCAAGGCAGAGCTGAAGAACGGTCGATGCACCATCAAGATGGGTACGGCTCGAAAGCCCTGCTTCCGTGACCTGCGACTAAAGATAAAGCTCGACGGCACGACTTACGAGCACCATGTGAAGGTGGGCTTTTCGCCCGAGCAGATACGCCCCTACACGCAGCAACCCCGGGACTTCCGTCAGTTCTGGAAGGAGGCGCTGAAGGAGGCCGCCAAATATCCGCTGAAGTACACTAAGGAACCTTGCCCAGAATACACTACAGACAAGACCGACTGCTATCTCATCAAACTGGAGTTGAACCGCCAGCATCAGGCTTTCTATGGCTACATGATGATACCCAAGCAGGCAAAGCCCGGTTCGTGCCCCGTGGTGCTGACACCGCCGGGGGCTGGTGTCAAACGCATCAAAGACCCTGGCTCGCGTGAATATTTTCAGGAAAAAGGGGTGATTCGTTTTATCACTGAGATTCACGGAATGGACCCACGTATGCCCGAATCAATCTTTGAGGATATCCGTGCAGCCTTCGACGGCCGCACGAAGGGCTATTTGTATCAGGGCATTGACAACCGCGACCACTACTATATGAAGCACATCTATACGGGGCTGGTGCGCTGCATAGACCTGCTCACGTCGCTGCCCGAATGGGACGGGTGCAACGTCATTACCCAGGGAGGCAGTCAGGGCGGAGCCCTTGCACTCATCGCTGCTGCTCTTGACGAGCGCGTCAACCTCTGCGTAGCCAATCATCCGGCCCTCTCCGATATGAGTGCCGCAGCAGAGGAAGGTCGCACCCACGGATATCCGCATTTCTCCAAGGCAGAGGGTTTCCTCACCGAGGCTCACCTCCAAACGCTGCCTTACTACGATGTGGTCTGCTTCGCTCCCTATATCAAGGCCAAGACCTATTTGACATGGGGATTCAACGACAACACCTGTCCGCCCACCACAAGCTATGCCGTGTGGAACCTGTTGCAATGCGAAAAGGAAAGCCTCGTTACTCCTGTCAACGAACACTGGACCAGCGAAGCTACCAACCGCCTGCAGCTTGACTGGATACTGAAGAACCTGAAGAAGTGAAAACATCCGCCCAAGACCGTCGCGGCCTTGGGCAGACTCTTAAAATACTATGAAAACACTAACAACTAATATCTGATGATCTTTTTACCATTTACGATGTAGAGGCCTTTAGCTGTCGGTTGTTGGCCATTAGCTATACGACGTCCGTCAAGAGTGTACCATCCTTCAGACATCTGACCCCTTACATCTGACATCGTTTGAATTCCCGTATTCACATCTTTCTTGACGAGCACGATGGCTGTGAAGTTAAAGGGATTGCCACCTTCCTTGTTGCACTGAACCATCAGTCTGTCAGTGTCAAGTCTTGCAGACATGTCAATGCCTTCCAGGCTGAGTTCGGCATACTCGTTGGTCATGGTCATCGTGGTCTGATCGCCCAGTTTGCCACCCTCATCCCATTTGGTAAGCACATTGATGACATAATCCGTTCGGTTAGCCTCTGAATAGAAACGGATAGCCTTGTAGTCATTCCAGTTGATGCCATCGAACGAGGTTTTTGCCACCTCTAATGTGCTCCACTCGTCCATCCAGAAGTAGCCTGTCCAGACTGTGTTCTCATCGACATTGTCCTTGCCGTCGCCAAACCATACCTTGGTAGCGGTGAATCCTTTGCCGCAAATCTCCATTCCGTGTTCCTTCAGACAGGCCAGCATGCCTGTGGTGATAAACACTTCCATTTCGTGCTGGTCGGCATAGAGGAAGTGGGCGTAGCGTGTTCCAGGCAGCATGCCGCCGTTCGAGTGCAGTTCGATGACTTCTCCAGTGGCGTCGGTGAATTCAATGACGATTTTCTGTCCTACCTGGGCTTCTGCAAACTTAGCAGCCTCGATAGTCAGCGTGTTTGACCAATCTACTGCGTGCGTACCTTCCCACAGATCAGTGGCCGTAGCGATGGTGGTTGTTGCCAAAAGGCACAAGAGTAAAAACACTTTCTTCATAATGTTGTTGTTGTTTAAAGGGTTAGACACTTGAAATTTTCTGATTGCAAAATTACAGCAAACGAACCCAATAGATAATAAGATATGTTACATAGGATAAAAAAAATCGTTCAATGTAACATTATTCTGCTACATTGAACGATAATTCATAAAACCGCCCAGGCCTTCGAGAAAGAAAACCTGGGCGATGCAGAAAAAAGTATTGTCTACAATTACTGTTGACTGACTTTTAAATTACTGATGGTAACGGAGCCGCCGAAGTTGTCGATGCTCCAGTTGTTGTTCTGGATACCGTAGATGCGCTGTGTGTAGCAGACGTTGTCGTTGATATACATGACGACGACAGAATTGTCTGTGTAGATGTCAATGTTGTAGGTGTTATCTTCCGGACGCGGGAACTCATAGCTGTCGATAGCATCGATGAAGCCTTTGCCCTCTTCGCCTTGCTGCTCAAAGTTCACCTTACGCTTGGTGTCGCCGCCCTCGGGGTTGACGACCATCGTGTAGTATTTCTTGGCACCAACGTTGCGGACGAGTGAGATGCCGAAGCGGTCGCCGTTGCCGTCGGTCTTCACCGTCATGCTGATGTGGTTGTGGAAACCCAGACGGCCATAGAGCACATAGGCATCGTCGCCCGTGAGCTTGCCATCAGCATAGCCGTTGCTGGCTACCACGCTGAGGGTCTGCTGCTTGTTGTACTTGGCAGCCATGGCAGGCACCTCGCCGAAAGAGATGGTACCGTCTTCGTGTTGAACGATCTTATGGCACACCAGCGCACCGCTCCAGTTGGGCTCACCGCCAGCGCCGACGTTGATATTCTTTTCGTCAATATCGCTGCCAGAGCGATAGGGGCACCATCCCCAGATGTAGCGGTCGGTGCCGTTGGAAGCAGTCTTGCCGGCATAGAAGGCACGGCTGTCGAGCACGCCCTCCTTATAGTCGGGCCAAATCTTGGGTTCGCCTAAACAGGTTTTCAGTTCTTCCCAGCTCTTGGCCTTAACGTACTTCACCTTGCGGCTCCAGTTGACGGCCTGGCTCTCGCTAAACACGAGGTACCACCAGTCGCCCATCTGGAACACATCGGGACATTCGCACATGCGCTCCCACACCATGTCGAACTGGCCGACATGCTCCCAGTTCTTCATATCAGAAGACTTGAAGTCGGCAAACTTAGGATCGCCACCGTAGGAAGGCGTGGTCGAGATAACCATGTGGTAGAGACCATCGTCGGCCACGAAGACCTGTGGGTCACGGAAGTCCTCGCCGGAGTAGCCATAGTCGGGGCCATGGAGCTGCCAGAGGTTGTCGCGCGTCCAGTTTTTGAGGTCTTTCGACGTGGCACGCATCACCACCTGACGGTCCTTGCAGTCGCGGTTCTCGCCAGTGTAGTAGATGTAATAGAGGTCTTCCTTCTCATTGTAGTAGCAGCAGCCAGTGCCCAGGGCAGCGTCCTGCTGATAGTCGTTGGTGCCGCAAGCGAGCACCTCGCCCATCGACAGATAGTTGCAGCCGTCGGTGGTCTCTACGCCCCAATAGGGGTGGAAGCAGTAGGATGCATTATTGTCGTACTCTTGCAGGTAGAGCACCTTGAAACTGCCTGTCTTCTTGTCGTAGAACGGCATGGGGTCGCCTACGCGTCCAAGTGCGGGCTTAAAGTAGGTCAAAAAAGCATCTTCGTCAACAGGCGAATAACGCTCTTCGCTGCTATTCCAGTCCTTGCCGGGATCGCCTACAATCTTGTCGTCAGAGCAGGAAAAGAGTGCAATGGCCGCCAAGCAAAAACTCATCACTGTCATTGTGTGGGAAAATTTATTTATGCTTTTAGTGTTCATATTGTTCTATTATATAAGGTTAGACAGTTATTGATTATTCACCGGTGAGATAATGATAGGCATTCATCAGAATCTTGCCCATGTTCTCATGGTAAACAGAGGTATAGTCGGTGGGAGAATACCAGTCGAGTACACCAGCACCGAAGCAGATGATGCCGCCCTTGCCGAACTCACCGTTGAAGTTCTTCAGTTCCCAAGAGGAGATTTCGTTGCCATTACCAGTGAGACGACGGGCCTTGCCACCTGTCACTTCGTCGAACTTCTGGTAAAGTGCATCGCCGGAGATGCCATCCCAGTGGAACTGTACGCAGGTGTTAGAGATGGTATAGTCTTTGTCGAGGGTATAGACAGCCTCGGGGTTGGCGTTGGCGGGATTGGTCACAAGACCTTGCCACAGGGCGTGGCTCTTGTCGAATATGGGCAGAGTCCAGGGATCATCACCCATTCTGCGGCCACCTTCACCCTTACCACCATCGAAGCAGTTGTTCGGACAGCCTTCCTCGGGCATGGCATCCAGTGCTACAGCCAGGTTGACACCCTGACGCTGCAGGACGAAGGCACCGCCCTTCTTCCAGTAGTTCTTCAGGTTGGGCACTGCTTCGATGGCATCTTTCTCACCGCCTTCAAAGCTTGAGAAGTTGGTGTAGTCGACGGTGTTGCGATGGAAGAAAATCAGCTTGCAGTCATCTAGTAACTCCTCATAGCCGGCAATCTGTTTCCATGTCACGTAGGCAGAACCTATTATATTGGAGGTAAGGCACTTGGCTGCAGCCTTCTCTTCGTCGTTCAGTTCGTCGACGGTGGCAGCCGACCCAACAAAGACAGCAACAGGCTTCTCGATAAGAATAACCTTGACAGTATAGGTGCTTTCGGCGGTGTTGTCGCGCAACGTAATCTGGAAAGGATTCTCAGGATCGCTGAAGTCGGCAGCAGAGCCACTGGCAGGATAGCTGACAGCATCTTCGCTGCCACTGACATCGAAGGTGGCATTGCTGAGGTCAACGCCGCTAATGGAGAGCACATAGACAGTGATGGTCTTTGTCTCTTCATCAATAGCACCACGATTGCCAGCCAGGTAGAAGTTGTTGATTTTGGCTTCGTCGTTGCGCACGGCAATGCGATAGTTCATAACGAGGTCGCCATTGGTGACGCGCAGCGTCTGGTCGGCTTCCATGTTGATGTGGTCACCCTGCTTGATGTTGCTTTCAGCGCCAGGTGATACCACCATGCTGGTGACAACCATGTTGTTCTTGGCGGTGAAGTCTACGGGCACTTTCACTTTGATGAGTTTGGTAACCATGTCGATGCTGCCTTCGTACTGGTCGTTGAGCACGAATTTCTGCACCAGACAGTCACCACTGATGTTGACGCTGCCCGTGTTGTCGTCGCTACAGGAGGAAAAGCCCACCCCCACCCCTCCCCAAGGGAGGGGAGCTAAGATAGTACAGAGCCCTATGAAGGCGACTTTTATTCTCTTTATAATATTATTTGTATTCATAATAATTCTTTTTATTATTTCTATTGATTTATTACTGCTTGTAAGTCTATCCAATCTCCCCTCCCTTGGGGAGGGGCAGGGGGTGGGCTTTCTTACCAGTTGCCGCAGTTTTGGGTGTACTTGCCGTTAGAGGCAGCTATCTGCTCGTGGGGAATGGGCAGATACTCGTTCTTGTCGGCATTGAAATGTGCGTCTTTAAGGAAGCTGGAGCTATTGCTCTCAGTAGCATAGAAGTTGTTGATAACGGCAGCGGCTTCACCCCAGCGCACCAGGTCGAAGAAACGCTCATACTCCATAGCCAGTTCCAGACGGCGCTCCATCTTGACGATCTTCATGGCCTGAGCCTTGTCGTAGGTGCCTTCGTAGGGTTTCACATTGAACTTCACGCTCAGCGTGCTGGGATAGGTAGCCACGATGCTGCTCGACTGCATGCCCTTGGCACGGTTGCGCACCTGATTGACCAACTGGATGGCCTCTGAGGTCTTGTTCAGCTGTGCCAGAGCCTCGGCACGCATCAACAGCACGTCTGCATAGCGGAACACGATGCGGTTCATCGATGATGCCCACTGGTTGTCGGCATTGAAGATGTATATGTCGGTCAGGTCGGGGTCTACACACTGCTTCAAGGAGATGAAGTTACCATAGGTGCCATTGGAACGGCTCCAGGGCTTTCCTTCACCAATCGTGAACTTCTTATCGGGATTGAACATGAACTGTGTGCCGGGCATGCCTACGGTGATGAAGAGTCGTGGGTCTACGGTCTGGCTGTTGCCAATGGTCTTGCCAACAAGCACGGCATAGTCGGTGGCATTAGCCTCATCAAACATGGGGTGACCCTCGAAGTCGGTCTTGTAGGCATTCACCAAATTGTGTGAGGGTTTGTAGAAGTCGCAACCACCTAGGATACCTTCGAGTTCAGGTGGAATGAGTCGGTTGGAGAAGTTCAGGTTACCATACTTGGTACCGTCGTTCTTGGAATACTGAATGGCCCAGATGCTCTCCTTGCCGTTCTCGTAGGTTTCCTCGGGACGGAAGTTGTTGTGCAGGTCACCTTCCAGGTCATAGCCGCGATAGAGGTTCTGCTCGGTATACTCGACAACTTTCTTCAGGTCGTCTTCATTGATGCTGGTCACCTGGTTGGTGTTGGCATCGTCCTGACGATATGCTTTGTAGAGGTAAGCCTTGGCGAGGAAGGCAGCGGCAGCCGACTTATTGGGACGACCTTTATCGGCCTGTGTCTGAGGCAGATGCTCGTAGGCGTAGTTCAAATCATCGATGATCTGTTGCCATCCCTCGTCGTTGGTATATTCGGTGTTAGAGATGTTCTTGATATCCTCTTCCTCCAAGTTGGGTTTGTTCACAAAAGGAATCTTCTTAAACAGGCGCTTCAGCTGGAAGTGGCCATAGGCACGCAGGAATCGCATCTCTGCTATTTCCTGCTGCACGGCAGGGTCGTTCTGATCGGCAGTGTTCAGCACGTTCAGACAGAGGTTTACGCGAGAGAGATATTTATAGAAACGGGTCCAGATGGAACTGAAGTTCCAGTCGGTGGTGAGCACACCGGTGCAGAGTTCCAGGTTGTGGAAGGGAGTACCGTCGGAGTGGTCGGCACCACCAACGTAAGCGTCGTCCGAGCGAGTGTCATAGTTCCACAGTGAGAGCGAGGCATTCATATCCTCGATGGTCACCAGTCCGGCGTATGCAGCGGTCAGTAGATTGCTTGCATTGGCAGGGTCCTTCGCTTGCTCCTCGGTCAGTGTGGCTTGTGGCCGCTGATCGTCCAGGAAGTCAGAGCAGGAGGAAAAGCCCACCCCCACCCCTCCCCAAGTGAGGGGGGCTAAGATAGTACTGAACCCTATAAAAGCAACCTTTATTCTCTTGAATATATTGTTTGTTTTCATACTTTCTTTGTTTTTGTTATTGTTATATTACTATTTGTAAATCTATCCAACCTCCCCTCCCTTGGGAAGGGGTCGGGGGTGGGCCTTTTAGAATCCTACATTGAGTCCGAAGGTGACATTCAAGGGAATGGGGTAGCCGAATCCAGGGTTCTCGGGGTCGACACCCGTGAACTTCTTGCTCTTGATGGTCAGCAGGTTCTGCGCTGAGGCATAGACGCGTACACGCTCCAGCTTTGCTTTGCTGACGAGCGACTTGGGCAGGTTGTAACCCAACTGTATGGTGCGTAACTTGGCAAATGAGCCGTCTTCGATATAGTAGGAAGACAGGCGGCCTTCGTTGGCAGCGTCTTTGGTACTCAGTGCCGGTATATCGCTACCAGGATTGGCAGGGCTCCAAGCGTCAAGTACGCGCGTGCCTTTGTTCAGATAAGGCAGGTTCACGGCCTTGTAAGTGTTTGTCCAGAAGTCGGTCTGCGTCTTGTAGTCGTAGCAGTTGACGTCTACTCCCTGAATACCCTGCCAGAACATCGAGAGGTCCCAGTCCTTATACTGTAAGTAGATGTTCAGACCCCAAGAGAAGTCGGGTGTGGGGTCGTAGATCCAAGTCTGGTCTTTCTCGTTGATGACGCCGTCCTTGCGAAAATCGAGATAGCGGATGCGTCCCAGTCCTGCTGCCTCCTGTGTGGCGTGATTGTAAATTTCATCTTGGGTGCGGAACAGACCGTCGGCAATGTAGCCCACCTGAGAATTCATAGGATGTCCGACGACGCTGAACACGCCATTGCCACCGTAAGTATCGGAAGCAGCGACGGTCTCTGGCAGTTTCGTTACTTCGTTGGTGTACTTACTGATGTTACCAGTGATGTCCCATGAGAAGCCGTTGGCCAAGCTGTGGCGATAGCCCAGTGAGAGTTCCCAACCCACGTTCTTCACCTCGCCGGCATTGATCCACTGTTTGGAACCCTCGCCCTGTGTGCCCAGGCCTTTCATCTCGACCAGAATGTCGGTTGTATTCTTGTAGAACCAGTCGAAGCTTCCGTAGATGTCTCTTCCCAGCAAGGTAAAGTCGATACCGAGGTTATGTTGTGTGGTGGTTTCCCACTTGATGTCCTCGTTGCCAATCTGCTTGCGAATATAGCCGCTGGGCAGCGAAGTGCCACCGTTGCTGCCAGTGATGTCATAGACGGTGCCAGCCGGTGCCTCACCATCCCAAAGTTCTGTAGTCACTACAGGCGCATACATTGTGAAGCGTGCCGTGTTGGAAATTTCCTGGTTACCGGTCATACCCCACGAATAGCGCAGTTTCAAGTCGTTGAGCCAACTCTTGGTGCTCTCCATGAACTTCTCCTGGGTGATGCGCCAGCCTACTGATGCCGATGGGAACGTACCGTACTGGTTGTTCTTACCGAAACGGCTGCTGCCGTCGCGACGCAGCGTGAACGATGCCATATAGGTATCATTATACGTATAGTTGGCCTTGCCGAAGAACGACATCAGTGAGTAGCCGTCGCCGTCACCCTTGGCTTCCTGTCGGCCAGCACCAGCCGAGGGCCACATAAAATCAGTGGTGAGCACGGCCATGCCATAGCGGCGGGCACTGCTCCAGTTGTCATCGCTGCGGTTCAATTCCATACCAATCATGGCGTCGGCGCGGTGCTTGCCTATTTCGAGGTTGTAGGTGGCAATGGCGTTCCACATCCAGCGCATCCAATGGTCCTGATGCATCTCGGCAGAATTTTCAGCGTTGGCAATCTTACCGTTGACAATGGGGTACTGGAAGTTGCGCTGTTGCTTCTGCGAGTAGTCCAAGCCCACGGTAGAGCGGATCATGAAGTTCTTGAACGGCGTGATGCTGATGTGGGCATCGCCGAAGATGCGCCACAACGTATATTCATTGTTTTTTGTGCGGTCGAGCATGCTCAGCGGATTCTCACGCTCAGGGAAGGCTCCCACCGGCTGTGCATACTCGCCGTTGGCAGCATAGATGGGGAAGTTGGGGCTGAACTGGAGGGCGTTCTTCAGAATGTCGCCAGGAGCATCGACGCCCTTGGTGCGGTTCAAGGTGAAGTTCTCGCCGATGGTCACAATGTCGTTGAGCAATTTGTAGTCGGTGTTGGCACGAGCCGACAGACGGCTGAACTCTGAGTTCTTGATAGTACCCTTATTGTCATAGTAGCCCAGAGAGAAGAAAGAATTGCCCTTCTCCGAGCCGTTGCTGATAGAGACATTATACTGTTGCACAACACCCGTACGCGTCACCTCGTCGAACCAATCGGTATCGCCGGCATGCAGTGTGCCGTTGGTATCAAGGTAGTTGTCCATGGTGATGCCCCAGAGCTGTGCATTGCCATTCTTGTCGTACCCCCAGTCATAGTTATAGCCTATCAGGTTGTTCTGCTTGTTGTTGGGGTCTTTTCCGTCATTGATGTTGGCCTGCCACAGGGCCTGGCCAAATTGACGGGCATTAAGCGTTTCAATCTTATGAGCGTAGAAAGAAGCAGCTATGCTACCGTCAAAGTCCACACGCACCTTTCCTTCTTTGCCTCGCTTGGTCGTAATGATGATCACACCGTTGGCAGCGCGAGAACCGTAGATAGATGCCGAGGCAGCATCCTTCAGCACCTGGATAGACTCGATATCGTTGCCGTTCAGCTCGTGCATGCCCGACTTGGTGGGCACACCGTCGATGATGTACAGAGGGTCGTTATTGTTCAGCGTACCGATACCACGAATACGTACCGTGGCGGCTCCTGATGGATTACCATCGGCACTAATGTTCATGCCTGGCACACGGCCCTGTAGGGCCTTCATCGGGTTGTTCTCGTTCTGCTTGGCCAGTTCGCTGACGTTCACTGTCGAGACAGCACCCGTCAGGTCAATCTTGCGCTGGGTGGTGTAACCCGTCACCACCACTTCCTGAAGTACCTTGTCGTCGGGCACCAACTCTACCTTCATGCCGTTCTTGGCTGCCACCTCTTGCGTTTGGTAGCCGATGTAGCTAACGACGAGGGTAGCCCCCACCTTCACCTTGATCTTGAAATTGCCATCGAGGTCGGTCACTGTCCCGTTCGTGGTGTCCTTCTCCTTTACGGTGGCACCGATGACCCCTTCGCCGTAATCATCGACCACCATTCCTGTAATCTCCTGTTGCGCATACAATGATGTACTCGCAAGGATGAGCGTCATGCTCAGTAGGAATCTCCTTAGTCTTTCCATTTGCTTTACGTTTTTAGTTAATACTCTTGTAACAGAAATCTGCTACAAAAGTACAGGCTATTTTCTCTCAGACATTAAAAATATCGTTCACTCCGTGCAAAATATGTTGCAATGTAACATTTTTGCTATAGAATGAACGATTATTCTTATTCGTTTTCTGGTGGCTCCAACAACCTGGCGAACACAATAGATAACTATAGGTGTATTATTTAGTTCGTAGGGAATGGGAAAGGGAAAACACCGGGGAACTGCTGCATCTTGATTTCTTTCAGCTCTTGGATGCGGGGTTCCCAGTCCTTGTCGAAACGCTCAATGTTGTGGTCGAGGAAGGCCAAACGGTTGGCAAGCCAAGCTTTCAAGGTCTCGATCTCCTCGTCGTAAGAGCTGACTCGGTAGGCTGCAAACATTCCAACGGAATTGAAAGCGCTGAAGCCTCCGAATTCGCCCATCGGCGAGAATCCACCGGGAAACGGAGGAATGGAGTCCGGCATTGGAAAATCGCCCAACGGTAGGAATCCACCGGGAAACGGAGGAATGGAGTCTGGCATTGGAAAATCGCCCAACGGCGGGAAGGCACCGAAGGAGTGTGGCTTAAACTGTGCCTTCTCTTCCTCTGTAACGAGCAACTCTGGGTATTTCTCGAAATGACGCTTGATACAGGGGGCCAACAGCTTGGCGTGACGGGCGATGTAGGCGTTGATGGTCTTGTTGCTCAGAACGTCCTTGCGCAGTGCCTTGTAGCGCTTCTTCACCGCCTTGCGGAAGGCTGGGTCCTGCAGCAGTCGCTGCCACATCGCGGGTGTGGGGTTGTTGCTTGCTCCCTCGAAGTTCCATGCCTCCGGATTGTCGGCGTTGGCGAAGTTCGCGTTTCCGTAGGCCAGGTTATAGTCCCATACGGGGCCTGCCACCAGCTTGCCACCCGTACCATCGGCGTTCTGCTTCTCCTTGTAGAAATAGGCACTGCGTTTGTAGCCGTCGGCATTGAGGCTCAGCTCCGTGTGGATAAAGTAGTCTACGAAAGAGGGCACGTCGATGTAACGGGCATAACCGCACTCGGGGTCAGCGAAAGAGGCGGACTGAATTACCTGCTCCACCGTGTCCACATAGTTGCGGATATAGTCGAACTGCTCTGACTGTAGGTTCTTTTTCTTAGGATAGATGCACGACCAGATGACCTGGCTCGACATGTTTCCCTCGCCGATTCCTGGCACTTTCGACGTAAAGGTGGCATCGTCCTCGTTGTAGGAGTCGATGCGTAGCAGGTAGCCGCCCGTCACGTCGCGTCCCTTCGTGTCGCTCTTCTTCAGCTTGGCTATATCTACACGATCCTTGCCACGCTTGATGGCCTCCGACAGGATGTAGATGCCCCTATATTCGCCGTTCATCGTAACCATGCGTGTGCGCGGTCCCCAGTGCCCCATGTCGCGCCAGAGCTGGAACGCCAGCGGGTCACGCACCGCCGACACATCGCTGTAGGGGGCCAGCAGCACCCAGTCGCTGTGGGCGGGCATGCCTAGAACCGGAGCCTCCACATCGCGGCCCTGTTCGTCGCGCAGTTCTATAGTGTATTTCTTCTGATTGAAACCCAACGAACTGTTGCCACGCAGCTTGATGCCGATGGGGCCGTCGTAACCGTCCATCGTTATATGGGCCGTCACCTTCCGCTGAGCGTTCAGCATCGAATCCACCGTGATGCAAATCTGTTCTACGGCCTTTTGTTGAGCCGAGGCCTTGCAGACTGTAGCAGCCAAGGCTATACACAGGAATAAATACTGTTTCATTTTCTCACGTCTCCCGGCACCATGCCGTACTCTTCCTTAAAGCATTTGGTGAAATAGGAGGGGGCGGTGAAGCCGACGGCGTAGGCCACCTCCGAGACGCTCTTATCGGAAGTGAGCAGCAACTGATAGGCGCGATTCAAACGGGCGGTGCGCAGCAATTCAACAGGTGACGAGCCAGTAACGGCTTTTACCTTGCGGTAGAGCTGCACACGACTCAGGTTCATGTCAGCTGCCAGATCCTCCACACTGACCTCACTTTCTTCCAGACGAGCTTCAATTACTTCCTTGAAACGACTGATAAACTGCGAAACAGCTACAGGCTCGTTCTCTTCACTTTCATCAGGAGCATCAGCACTTTCCAAATCTCCGGGTTTCTCTGAAGATACAGGAATATCTTCGGGTTTAAGGTTCCACAGCGTATTTACCACACGCTCTCGCTGCATATTTACTTTTTTAAGATGATAAAGGTAGAACAGAATGAAAACCACAAGCAGAAGGATAATTATGCTAACTGCCAGCCAGTTGATGATGCGCTGCGTGTCAAGTTTGTGCAGGTAGTTGTCGGCCTTCTTATGCAAGGACTCCAGTTGGTTAGCCTGGCGCATGATTTCCTCACTCTCCATCAGCAGCACCTTCGCATTGTCACAAGTGACAAGGGCCGACATCAGCATGGTTTCCTTCTCGTATGGTTTGCCTTCAAGAATATTAACGGCCAACTCGATAATCTGGTCGCCATGTGTAGGATAGATGTATGAAGCGTCAAGCAAAGAGTCGCGCACCAGTTGGATGCCGCCGTTCTCACCAGGCAGACCGTCGATGCCGCAGTATAGCACGTCTTCACCAAGCGCCTTCCTCGCACCCATTGCCGTACGGTCGTTAGCACCAAACACAAGATCAACGCGTACATCTTTATTATTAGCGAGCCATTGTTTGGTCATCTCGTATGCCGTTTCTTCTGTCCAGTCACCCTGTAGTGAACCTACCACTTTTATGTCTGGGGAATTCTTGAGCGCATCCATGAAGCCGTTATGACGCTCAATGGCGGGCGAAGAGCCTTCTAATCCTTTTATCTCCAACACCGTTCCCTGTCCGTGAAGCCGAGAGACAATATATTCGCCCATCACGCGCCCCATCTCGTAGTTATCGGCACTGATAAAGGCGGTATATTTCTGTGAGCTGGTCTTGCGTTCGAAAACAATCACGGGAATACCTTTGTCGTAGGCTCGGTCGATGGCAGGCGAAATGGTCTGCACCTGATTAGGTGCCACAATCAGCAAGTCAATGCCCGTAGCCACCAGACTGTCTATCTGCTGAACCTGACGCTCGTCACTATCGTAAGCTGCAGCAAACCGCAACTCCACGTTGTCCTGGAAGTATGCGCCCATCCGCAACTCGGCATTCTGCTTCTCGCGCCAGATATCCTCAGAACATTGCGAAACACCTATAATATACTTTTTGTCAGCAGGAGAACAAGATATCAAGGCTGATGATAATATAATAATGTATGTAAGAATTTTTTTCATCGTTTTGGTTAGTTTTGATTGCAAAGATACAAACAAAAAACTTTCCATCCAAATAAATGAACGGAATTTACATCAAGAGACGCTCAAGTGACGGTATCTCGATGATGCCGCGACGGAGACGTAGGAGCCCTTCGGTCTGCATGGCATTCAAGACACGGGATACATCAAGGCGGCTGTCGTTTACCTCTTGAGCCAATTGGTTCATAAGGATATGGAAGGTCTTGGAGCCTGCGGGATAGACGCTGTGGTCGAGGAAGAAACAGACGATACGCTGACGGAGATCGGCAGGAGCCTTGCGCCAAGGCCAATGCCCACGACGCTGAGACAGGGTGGCAAGGAGGTTCAAGAGGTTTAGACGGATAATGAGGAAATCATCGAGCAGGCGCAGTACCTCGTCCTTGCTAAGAGTAATAAAATGACTCTCGCTCAGTGTAACGACGGTGCTAATGTATTGCGGATGAGCGCCAAAGATACCCTCGGGTTGGAGAAGCCAGGGAGCCGACAAATGTTCTATAACAGTATAATGGCGGTCATCACTAACAGTAGACACCGACAAACTGCCACTCACAAGGAAAAGGAGTTGATTACAGGCATCGCCCTCGCGCACCACAGTCTTCCCTACCGCCAGTTTCTGGAAGCCGAACTTGGTCTGTCCGGCCAGTTGTAGCAGTTCCGTGCGACTGAGTCCCTGGAACAGGGGAAACGGTTGCAGACTATCGTAGAGACGGAGGTCAGCGTTCATACTCTTTCAAGGCAGGCGATGACCAGACGGCCAATTGACCCTGTTCGTCGGTATAGATGAGGTAGGCCATGAGTTCAGGATGACGCTGGAGCACGGCCTTAGCGCCTTCCAATCCCAAGACCATGAACGAAGTGGCATAGGCATCAGCAGTAGCACAATCGGCAGCAAAGACGGTGGCCGAGAGGAGGCTGTGCTGCACGGGATAGCCCGTACGGGGGTCGATGGTATGAGCGTATTTCCGTCCGCCTTGATAGTAGAAGTTACGGTAGTTGCCGCTGGTAGCCATAGCTTTGTCGGTGATAGTGAGCACGGTCTGCATCTCGCCATCTACACTGAGCGAATCATCATTAGGCTTGGTGATACCGATATGCCAGTTGTCGCCTTTGCTATTGCGACCGCTGACTACCACCTCGCCACCAATCTCCACCATATAGTGATGGATGCCTTTTGACTCCAGCAGACGAGCCACCACATCGCAGCCGTAGCCCTTGGCAATGGCACTGAAGTCCATCTGATTGCGAATCTGAAGGAGGCTGTCCACCTGAGCAGGCGTAGGCAGTTGTTCGTGCTTGAAGCCAAAGCCCCAGGCATTGACCAGTGGTGCCACAGTGATATCGAAAGCCCCATCGGTCTCACGGTTTACGGTCAGTGCCAGTTGGAAGACCTCCTGGAACATCGCGCTGCGCTCTACCGCTGAGTCGCCGCGATTGATGCGGGCCACAGTGCTCTCAGGATTGAACATCGAGAACTCACCATCGACCTTCATCAGTTCGGCCTCTATCTCCTGTTGCAGATCCTCACTGCTCTGGTAGGTAATGTTATAGATGGTGCCAAACACGAAGTTGCTGTTCTTCCTATACTCCATCTGAGCACAGGATGCCAACAGCCAACAGCCAACAGCCAACAGAAAAAACGCACTTCTAATCTTCATACCCAAACGACCAAACGACTAAACGACCAAACGACTAAATATCAAGAATCACATTAAACGTGGCTCCCAGCGTCGACGTATCCTGAATGCCGTAGCCAGGCACATACCAAGTCCTGCCCACACGGCCGTCGTCATGACTGAGGCGGTTGCGGTAGCGGGCACTCCATCCCAGATGGAGCGGGCCGAACAGTTTGGCATCGATGCCAAACACGATCTCGGCCCAGTGCTGATAGCAGCGTTCGTCCAGAATGCTATACGGTGTCTTCCACTTCCACACGGGGTCTTCAAAGGTTTTGCGGTCGATATCCACCTTGTAGCTGGTATAGGCATAGCGCACACCAACGAAGATACGATTCGACGTAAGCTTATTCTTCATGATGTTCACGTCGACACCCAAGCGGAAATAGGGGGCAGTGGTCTTATAGGAAATCTCTGTCACCTCGTCGTTCAGGTGTTTCGCCCGCCCCACGCCAAGTTCCAGGATAGGGAAATACTGGTCGTGCAGGTTCAGGCGAAGCGCACCCTCATACTGTCCGTAGGTACTCAGTTGCATCTGCGCCAGTCCTACCAGATCGGCTGAGACAGCAAAGCCCCTGAAGAAAGGTATCGTGTCGCGTTCCAACTTCAGGAACCCCTGGGCGGGAGAGGTGATGAGCGATAAGTGATAAGTGATGAGTATCAATGCGAGGCTAAGCCACTTTGTACTTATCACTTTGCGCTTATCACTCTTTAAAGTGGATGTGAATATTGTCTGCAGATGGGTCATAGGTCACAGAGGGATTATTGATAAACACCGTGTCGATACCAAAATGGGTACTGCGCACGGAGGTGAGGTTGTGGAAGAAATGGGCACTGCAGTCAACCGACTCGAAATGCGGGATGTCTTCTTTCTGGATCCACACCGTGTCCAACGTGAAATCAGAGCCGTCATAGGCAATGGTGGCGAAGACCAGGACATCCTCAGGATGACTGTAGCTTAGTGGCAGCGAGAAAGACGTCACACCGACAGCGCGATTCAGTATCAGCGTGTCGGTACCGTTTTTTCGTTCCGACCACACATAAAGGGTGTCGTTCAGCGTATCGGTCACCTCTGCCCCACTGCTATCGTACGTCCTGACAGCGAAGTTGAGTGCCACCTTGTTCTGCACCGGACACTCTATAGTGCTACAAGAAGTGTTAAGTGCTAAGAGATAAGCGACAAGTGGCAACACGATGAAAAGAAGCGACAACACTCTTTTATTTCTCATATCGTTTCTTCTATCTGGTATTCGTTACGGACATTTGACGTACGACTGATGAGGTCACCTAAGAAGCCGGCCAGGAACAGCTGCGTGCCGATGAGCATCATGGTCAGCGCGATGTAGAAGAAAGGCGAGTCGGTGACAAGACGCTGAGGAATGCCCCACGCCAGACACCACAGTTTGTCGGCACCAATAAGGAAGGCCGAGAGGAAGCCGATGATGAACACGATGGTGCCCAGGAAGCCAAACACGTGCATCGGTTTCTTGCCAAAGGTGCTGAGAAACCACAGCGTGAGCAGATCCAGATAGCCGTTGACAAAGCGGTTCCATCCCATGAACTTCGACTCTCCGTACTTGCGGGCCTGATGATGCACCACTTTCTCGGCAATCTTGTCGAAACCGGCATTCTTTGCCAGATAGGGCATATAGCGATGCATCTCGCCGTAGACCTCGATATTCTTCACCACATCACGGCGATAAGCCTTCAATCCGCAGTTGAAGTCATGCAGGTTCTTGATACCGCTCACGGCACGTGCCGTAGCGTTGAAGAGTTTCGTGGGCAGTGTCTTCGACAGTGGGTCGTAGCGTTTCTGCTTGTAGCCGGACACGAGGTCGTACTTGTCTTCGGTTATCATGCGGTAAAGTTCCGGAATCTCGTCTGGCGAGTCCTGCAGGTCGGCATCCATCGTGATGACCACATCACCCTCAGCCTGCTCAAAGCCGCAATAGAGGGCTGGACTCTTGCCGTAGTTACGACGGAACTTGATACCTTTCACGTGTTCCGACTTCGCCTTCAGTTCGCTGATGATTTCCCACGAGCGGTCGGTACTGCCGTCGCTAATGAAAATGACTTCGTACGAGAACTGATGCTCGTTCATCACCCGTTCTATCCATGCATAAAGTTCGGGTATCGACTCTTCCTCATTATACAGAGGTATTACTACTGATATATCCATTGTTTCTATATTTATCACTTAACACTTCTCTTTACCACTGCAGCTATCGGCATTCCCAGCATAATGCCTGCCATCACAACCATTGACAATGTATTCAATGCAAAGTCAATGGGGCGTATGCTCTGCAACATCTGCATACTCTCGTTGACATAGTCAGACATCCCTGTCTGCTTAATCAGCTCCACATACTCAGGGGCAGAGATCATACCGTTGATAGCCGTCGCCACGTAGCCATGATCCATATAGGCAAAATAGGCATACTGTGCCAAGGCGAACAACAATCCACCATAGAAGAACATGAGGCAGACATATGCCCAGCCACGCATAAACGAAATGTTACCTTCAAGCCCCGTATCACGGAAACGCTTCAGGCGCAATCCGGCGAAGAACGGCATCAGCGCGATGGCAAGAAGTGAAAGAATGCCATACAACTGAGAAGTGAGCCCCAATACATAGCAGGCGAAAGAAGCTATCATCAGCACGGCCAGCTGGGCACCGTCAATACGGGCAAAGGCCCTAAGCTGTCTATATTCTGGTGCAGTCACGTTTGTTTTCTATATTATAAATATGTATTTCGCTGCAAAAGTACGCATTTTCCCGCACATAACGAGGGCAATGTCTTAAAAAATAGTTAAAAACTACAAACTTTCAACTCTCAACTTTCAACTTTCAACTTTTTATTGTACCTTTGCACCCGCAAAAAGCGAATACGGGCAGTCCTGTACGGTCAGCTCCCTCGGAATCCCCCAGGATGGGAACATAGCAAGGGTACTTGGTCGTAGCGACGCGATACAGACCGCTGCCCACCCGCCTCTTTAGCTCAGTTGGCCAGAGCACGTGATTTGTAATCTCGGGGTCGTTGGTTCGAATCCGACAAGAGGCTCAGGATAGACAATTCGAAAAAGGATAGGTTTTCAGAGGACCTATCCTTTTTTACTATAAAGAAGAACTTAAAACGACAAGACATAATGAGACCGACACCTATTAAAAAGGAAATCGTAGACAAGCTCGTAGAGAGTCTTGGCATCAAAGACTTTGCCAAGGCCACCATTCGTGAAGTGAAGCAAGTAGCCGCTAAAGCCGAACAAGAGAGCGGCGTGGAATATATCAAGATGGAAATGGGCATTCCCGGACTGCCTGCCGCTCAGGTGGGCGTTGATGCGCAGGTCAAGGCATTGCAGGATGGCATTGCCCACTCCTACCCTGACATTCAGGGCTATCCGGAACTGAAGAAACAGGCTTCGCGCTTCGTCAAGGCTTTCATCAATGTTGACATTGCTCCCGAGGGTTGTGTACCCGTATGCGGATCCATGCAGGGTACCTTTGCCTCATTCCTCACCTGTTCACAGGCAACAAAGGGAAAAGGCACCGTTCTCTTTATAGACCCAGGCTTCCCCGTACAAAAAATGCAGTTGCAGGTGCAGGGCGTGAAATATGAGACCTTTGATGTATATGATTTCCGAGGCGAGAAACTGGGACCAAAGCTGGAGTCATATCTCTCAAAAGGAGATATCTGCGCTATCGTCTATAGCAATCCCAACAACCCCGCATGGATCTGTATGACGGAGCTGGAGCTTCAGACTATCGGCACACTGGCTACGAAGTATGATGCTGTGGTAATGGAAGATTTGGCCTACTTCGCTATGGACTTCCGTCAAGACCTGAGCACACCCTTCGAGGCACCTTATCAGCCCACCGTAGCCCATTATACCGACAACTATATGTTGCTGATTTCCGGTTCAAAGGCATTCAGTTATGCTGGCGAGCGTATCGGTGTGGTGTGCATCAGCGACAAGCTGTTCCACCGTCACTTCCCTGATCTGGCTAACCGTTACGAGGGTCTGCCCTTCGGATTGGTGTTCAGTACTCGTATGCTCTATGCCCTGTCAAGTGGCACCAGTCATTCGGCTCAATACGCATTGGCAGCCCTGTTCCGTGCAGCCTGCGACGGAGAGTACCGTTTCCGCGATGACATCAAGGTGTACGGCGAGCGCGCCCATAAACTGAAGGAGATCTTTTGCCGACATAACTTCTATATTGTCTACGACAAAGACTTGGACAAGCCCATTGCCGACGGCTTCTATTTCACCATCGGCTATCCGGGCATGACCAGCGGTGAGTTAGCACGCGAACTGATGTACTACGGCGTATCGGCTATCTGTCTCATCACCACCGGTTCCCATCAGGAAGGCCTACGCGTATGCACCTCGTTTATCGAGGATCATCAGTACGACCAGTTGGAGGAACGAATGACCATCTTTGCCGAAAACAATCCGCGATGAGACATTTCAACTATCCATCGATTATCGTCCATTGTATGCTGCTTATTTCGTCCGCATGGTTTCTCTCATGCGGAAAGGAAAGCAGGCACAACATTGAGAATGATGTCACGTTAAAATTCAATAGCACGTGGAACGTCAACGAGAAATTCGTACTCGACAACCAGGAGGATATAGTCTATAATGCCATACCATGGGGTGGACTCGTGGGAACTTTCCTTGACAGGAATATGCCGGCAGACCTCTCTGACTTTGAGTCTATCACCTTCCGCTTTGCCCAGCCCCTGCCCGTTCCGGTACAAGTTGTAGTAGCCAACAGATTCAAGACCGTTGGCAAAAAAGGAATCACGTCATTGACCTGTAGTTTCGATGGACAGGATGTCACGTCTGTCAACGAGATTGTGCTCCAGCCCCACGATTCAGCCAACATCATCGTAAAAGACGTATATCTCAACCCTGGCAATGCCCTGTGGGAATCCAAGGTTATCTGGCGCAAAGGCTGCAACTTTGGTAACTGGGAAAACGGTTTTGTCATCAAGCCCGAGTTTTTCGCCACAGCCTACGAAGGCGACAAGATTGAGTTCATCTTCAATGCAGACACGAGCAATCCCGACATCACCTACTGGCTCTTGAAGACGGTCTATAACACCACCCCAAACACACTTGAAGGTAACGACAGCGAGTTGAACGACTACGGATGCGCCAGCGTCAGTTCTCACGCTACCGCCTACCGTATCCTGCTGACAGCCAACGACGTCGAGAACCTTCAGCACTACGGTCTTTTCACTAACGGTTTCTCCGTCTACGTGAAACAGGTCAATCTATTGAGAAGGGTCTATTCAGAAGAGTAGCTGTTATTTCTCCACCAATATTCGGGCATCCACTGCGATGACATCGTTGTCATCGGCAAGCAGGGGGTTGATGTCCATTTCTTTTATCTCTGTCGCAAAGCGCAAGAGTGTGGAAAGGCGCACGATAATTTCGGCATACTTACGTTCATTGATGCCTTTCTGGCCTCGCGTACCTTTTAATATCTTATAGCCACGCAGGGAATGGATCATGGAATAGGCCTCATCGTATGACAGCGGAGCCAAACCAGAGGAGACATCTTTCAGGACCTCAACGAAGATGCCGCCAAGTCCGCAAAGCACCACATGACCAAAGCGCGGTTCGTACTTGGCACCAATGAAGAGTTCCGTACCACGTATCATCTTCTGCACCATCACTGCCGTAGCATCGGGTATCTGCATCATACGATCGAACTCTGCACAAAGAACTTCTTTGGAGCGGATATTCAACGCCACACCGCCCACATCGCTCTTATGTACAGGGCCTACGACCTTTGCCACCACAGGAAAGCCCACCTTCTCGGCAAAGGCAGCCAATTCGTCCTTTGAAGTGGAAACGAGTTCCGGTACCAAAGGGATGCCGGCACAAGAAAGAATCTCGCGCACCAAGTCGGGCGACACGTAGCCACTTTCATTGATGCTGCCGATGACTTTATGCAGACGAGATATGTCGGTGCCATAGAGCTCTACCTCAAAGCGAGCCGGATCGGGGGTCTTCATAATCTGCGTAAGTGCCGTAGCCAGCGTCACCTCGTCACAGAAGTTCACATGACCACGCTTCAGGAATTCCTGTACCTCAGGTCCTGCCGTGCTCACACTTGGCAGGATAGGGAATATCGGCTTCTTGCACTCCAAAATCTTCTTATGCAGCACATCATAGACCTCGAAAATCTTTACCAATCCTGGAGTTCCGAAGATCACCATGATAGCATCGATATCATCCATGCGTTCACAATAGTCGATGGCAATACCCAGATGTTCAGCAGTACCTGTAGCCAGGATATCGATTGGATTAGCCACACTACTGCCAGGCAGCAGTTTCTCTTTCAGTTCCTCAGCCACAGGTCCACTCAGCGGTGGAACTTCCATACCACCTTTCGACAGAGCATCCGTCAGCATCACGCCAGGGCCGCCAGCATGAGTGACGATGGCGAAGCGGAGAGCCTCACCCCCAACCCCTCTCGCGAAGGAGAGGGGAGTATATGGTTCTTTCCCTTGATTCTGCCCATGAGAGTAACTACTCCCCTCTCCCCCGCGAGAGGGGTTGGGGGTGAGGCTCAAGATACATCCTACAGTAGTGAGTTCTTCACGAGAGAAGCAACGCACGATACCTGCCTTACGGAACAGAGCCTCAACAGCAGAGTCGCTCGATGCGATAGCACCCGTATGACTACTGGCTGCACGACTACCAGCCTGCGAAGAGCCCGCCTTGATGGCTGCTATGCGACAGCCCTTCTTTATGAGCGACGTAGCATGATAAAGCAACTTATCTGGATCGGCTATGTTTTCAATATACAGCAGTTTTACCAATGAGTCGTGCTCGGCATCGAAATGTTCGTCCATATACTCCAGCACCGTCTCAATACCGTTCTGTTTACCATTACCAATACTCCAGACGCTATTGAACTGCAAGCCCTTGCTCACAGCACTCTCAAGAATGAATACCGCCGTAGCACCAGAACCGGAAATAAAATCTACGCCCTTAGGATTGAGATTGGGGATAGGTTTCGTAAAGACAGAGTGATGCCAACGGGTAAGCAGGCCAATACAGTTAGGACCTATCAGCGCACAACCATACTGATTGCAGATATCCAATATGCGCTGTTCCAGCAATGCTCCCTCATGCGTCTCCTCGCTGAAACCGGCAGATATAATAATGAACGCACGGACCTCCTTTTCTTTTGCCAACAGTTCCACATAGTCAGGACAATACTTGGCTGCCACCACAAGGATAGCCAAATCCGTAGGAGGCAGTTCACGGACATCGTGGAAGGCCTTGATGCCTTGTACTTCCTCTTCTTTTGGATTAACTACTCGCAGCGTGCCTTGATAGCCGCCACTCATCAAATTACGCACTACGGCGCCGCCTGGTTTATGCACATTGTTAGAACCGCCAATCACGACGATGCTCTCAGGTTGAAGCAGTTGCTTGTTAATCATAGCTGTTTTAGTATTTTGTTGCAAAAATAATACAAATCAAGGAAAAGGCAAAAACTTTCAAACGCTTTTTTTGGTTGAAAGCAATAAATATTGTACTTTTGCACTACACAAACCTAAAAATATAGACATGATTTGGAATCCTAACAAAGAATGCATGAGTCGCGATGAAATGAGTGCGCTGCAAGGTAAGAGACTTCACAAGATTGTAGAGTACGTTTATCATAACGTACCCTTCTACCGTAATAAGCTTCAGGAACTGGACATCCGCCCAGATGATATCCAGACCATCGAGGACATCACGAAACTGCCCTTTACCACGAAGAAAGACCTTCGTGACAACTATCCTTTCGGACTGCAAGCCGCCCCTCAGAGCGAGATTATCCGCGTACATGCTTCAAGCGGTACAACGGGCAACCCCACCATTGTTGGCTATACCCGTAAAGACATCGGCGTATGGAGTGAGTGTATGGCACGCTGTCTGACGGCCTTTGGTGTGACCCGCGACGATATTTTCTCTGTGGCCTACGGCTACGGACTGTTTACCGGTGGTCTGGGTGCCCACTACGGTGTGGAGCATATGGGGGCATCGGTTATCCCTGCTGGCACGGGCAACACCGAGAAGCACCTGAAACTGATTCGCGACCTGGGCATCACGGGCATTGCCTGCACACCGTCGTATGCTCTCTACTTAGCAGAGACAATGGAAAAACTGGGCATTACGAAAGAACAGATCAAACTACGCGTAGGTGCTTTTGGTGCTGAGCCATGGACAGAGAATATGCGTCAGGAGATAGAGGCCCGTCTGGGACTGAAAGGCTACAACATCTATGGTCTTTCAGAGGTAATGGGTCCCAGCGTGAGCTACGAATGTCAGATGCAGCACGGATCGCACATCAACGAGGATCACTTCTATCCTGAGATTATCAACCCCACCACCCTGGAGCCACTGCCATTGGGACAGACTGGCGAGCTGGTGTTCACCACACTGACCAAGGAAGGTATGCCAGTCATCCGCTATCGCACCCGCGACCTCTGTTCTTTACTGCCCGGCACCTGCGACTGCGGACGTACCAATGTACGTATGGGTCGCATTGAAGGACGTAGTGACGATATGCTCATCATCCGAGGCATCAACGTATTCCCCTCACAGGTAGAGAGTGTCATCCTCTCGCTGCCGGAGTTCGCACCACGCTATATGCTCATTGTGGATCGCGAGAAGAACCTCGACACACTGCTTGTTCAGGTAGAGCTACGTCAGGAGGTATTCACTTCCACCTTCGACACCCCCGCCGCTGTCGATGCTCTTGAGAAGAAGCTCTCCAGCAAGCTGAAGAGCGTGTTGAGTATCGCCGCCAAGGTTCAGCTCAAGGCTCCTGGCACCATTGAGCGCAGTCAGGGAAAGAGTGCACACGTGATAGACAACCGCAAACTGTGAATATCAAGTTCAGAATGCCAAAGCTCCAGAAGATGACCTCTAAAGGGGGAGTCGTAAGGGAAATGACGATGACCATTATCGCCACCACCATTTCCATTGTACTCACCTTTGGCACCGCCATGTGGCTGGAGCGCAAACAAAAGCTGGAGAACGGCAGGCAGATGGCCATGATGGTCATCAGCGACATTGACGAGAATATTAAGTTCTTCAACGAACTCGCGAAGCAGGAAAAAGAGCATTTAGAAATGGCCAGTTATGTGGAAAACCACCTGGACCAGATTAATCAGATTGCATATGACACGCTGTCTGAAGTCTTCAGATACCTTCTTGAAGAAAACATCTACACGATTGACGATTCCAAGGAGCGCATCTTCAACAGTAGTCAGGATACTTGGAAGAATATTGACAATCCCATGTTCATCAGTATCGTCCAGTCGTTTTATCTGGAGCGCCGTCAATGGAAAAACTGTTTCGATACAGAAGTCGTTTATCGTTTCCCAGTCTCCAAAGAAGAGGCTTATCAGATGATGACCAGTGCCAACAAATTTGATGCTGATGAATTGGCGGCCATGCTCAAGAATTTGATGTCAGTAAGGAAAGTGAAGTTGTATCTTGACTTATCACTCACTCGGAGCAGCCACATATACGCTGGTACCAGAGATTGGCGGCAGAAGAGCGACCAATTGAAGTTCATCATGGGCATCACTGACGAGGAAATGAAGGAATACCTAAACAATCAACAGCGCAGTGGATCCCCCGTCTCCGACGAGCAGTTGTTTGGAACCTGGGCTGTAACATCTTCAATTGGAGACCGTGATGAGACCTTTGAGTTCAGGAGCGACCATAGTTTTTTTCAACTTTACAAGGAATATTATTCAATTCCAAATTGTTCCGGAAAACTGAGCGTCGTGTGTACTTTGACAGGCACATGGTGCATTGAGGGCGACTCGCTCTTCCGCGACTATGAGAGCGAACACTATGCGTTAGACAGAAACAGCATCACGTATGCCGAAGATAAGAAAGAAGAGGTGGAGGACATCATCGCTCAATACGAAGAATGGGTCGCTAAACGCGATAAGACGGCTAAGCAGGATGGACGTAGTGCCAACACCGTTTTCATCGACCATTCTGAAAGCAAGATAGAATTAGGCAAAACAAAGGTTGACGATGAAGGCAAGGAAATATCAGACAACGTATATTTGGTTAGAAAGAAGTAATTGAACATAAAACATAAACAGAAATGACCGAAAACAATTCACCTTATTTTAATCCTGAACGCGAGACCATGACACGCGAACAGATTGAGGCGTTCCAGCTGGAGCGACTCAAGGAGACTGTTCGTCACTGCATGGGCAACGCGATTTACCAGAAAAAATTCAAGGAGGCAGGTATCACGCCCGATGATATCAAGACATTGGACGATGTAAGAAAGCTGCCTTTTACCACGAAGGCCGACCTACGCGAGAGTTATCCCTTCGGTATGGCCTGCGTTCCCCTTAAAGACTGTGTGCGTCTGCACTCATCAAGCGGTACGACAGGTAACCCCACCGTGATCCTTCACACGAAGAAAGACCTTGACGAATGGGCTAACCAGGTGGCACGTAACCTATGGATGGTGGGACTGCGTCCTGACGATGTGTTCCAGAATTCCAGTGGTTATGGTATGTTCACCGGTGGACTTGGATTCCAGTATGGTGCTGAGAAGTTGGGTATGCTCACCGTTCCCGCTGCAGCAGGTAATTCCTTGCGACAGATTAAGTTCATCAAGGACTTCGGCACCACAGCCATCCATGCCGTTCCTTCATACGTCACCCGTCTATATGAAGTGATGCAGGAGCAGGGTGTGGATCCCCGTCGTGACACGAAGCTGAAGGTACTGGCTATCGGTGCCGAGCCTCATAGCGAGGAACAGCGCAAGCGCATCGAGGACATGATGGGCGTGAAAGCCTACAACTCCTTCGGCATGAGCGAGATGTGCGGTCCTGGCGTAGGCTTTGAGTGCAAGGAACAGAACGGTTTGCACTTCTGGGAAGACTACTATATCGTGGAGATTGTGGATCCTGAGACATTGGAGCCTGTACCCGATGGCGAGATTGGCGAATTGGTACTCACCACACTCTGTCGTGAGGCAATGCCGCTGCTGCGCTACCGTACCCGCGATCTGACCCGTGTATTGGGACGCACCTGCCCTTGCGGACGTAACCACGTACGTCTCGACCGTATGCGCGGTCGCTCTGACGATATGATGGTGCTCCGCGGAGTAAATATCTTCCCCATCCAGATTGAGAAGATACTGATGCAGTTCAAGGAGTTGGGCAACAACTACCTGATTACCCTAACCACCGATGAGGACAACGACAACATGACCGTTGAGGTAGAGTTGGCAGATATGTTCACCGATGACTATGGTCGCCTGCAGCAACTGAGCAAGGACATCACCCGTGCCCTGAAAGACGAGATTCTGCTTACACCACGAGTCAAGCTCGTACCTCGCGGTACCCTGCCCGTCAGCGAAGGCAAGGCCGTGCGTGTGGTTGACAAGAGAAAAGTTTATCAATAACCTGCGTCATAACGTAATAACGATATAACGTAATAACGAAAATAAAACTATGACAATTCATCAACTTTCCATTTTCATCGAGAACCGCTCGGGTACCCTGATCAAGGTTCTTGACGTACTGAAAGAGGCCAAGATTCAGATTATCGCCTCTACCATTGCCGATACGGCAGAGTATGGTATCTACCGTCTCATCTGCAGCGAGCCACTGCGCGCCTACGAAGAGCTAAAGAAGGCTGGCGTTGCCGTTGCCTTGAGCGACGTGCTGGCACTGGAGCTCGACGATGAGCCCGGACGTGCTGCCGATGCCGTGAAGATTTTCAGTGATGCCGGCATCAGCATCGCCTATATGTACACCTTCCTGCTCCGCGGCAAGGGCATCCTCGTGTTCCGTACCGACAATCGTGAGAAGGCTCGTGAGGCTATCATCCTGAACAACCTGAAATTTATTGCCGAGCAAGACTTAAGCAAATGGGCATAATCATTGCCCATAGTTATTCAACCCACATTGCAGCAAGCGTGTCTGCAATGTGGGTTTTCAAATCACTTGCAAAGACAGAGGAGTACAGCCTGGCACCTTCATCCAGTAGGTGCGCAATATCCTTGAAGTATTCCGGATGGTCATGATACAGGCCTTGCGAGTGATAATCGAGAAAAGGTATGCCGTTTTTCTTTGCCAGGCTCTTTATTTCCCCGTATTGCGCATCTCTTGCTATGGTGTATTTAGGAGATGCGACCAACACCAGCTTCACCCGGTTCTCTTTACACAAATCCATGAATCGCTGCAGACAGGCCAGCTTCAGACTGTCAACCTCGCGTGGCTCAGGTTCTTCCTCCAAACGGAGAGATGACGCGATTCCTGATTCATTCTTTAAGGAATAGAACCCCTTTTCATCACTTTGCTTTGCTGCTTGAATAAGCCCTGTAAAAGTTGTCAGCGACGTGGCATTATGTCTGTACAGATGCGACAATTGGTATTTCCACGCTACACCGGCAATTGCATAAAGAGAGTCAGCCCAACTATTCATTCCGAAAAACGGCGCAAAACGGCTGATGGGTTCAAAGGGGTCGTCCGTTTGTCTGCTGTCTTCTTCCATCACTTCCAGACATACCACCTTCGGCTTGTGGCAAGCCAGCGCATAACACAGGGCCATGTAGTGTGAATAAATATTTTTCGACCCGTCTATTCCCCCGTTATACACTGTCATCTTCAGCGAATCCGCTATGATAGTCGGCACATAATGACAATTGCAGCGCGATGTTCCCAAGAGAATCACATCCTCATGGGCATCGTATGCCAGATGGCACAGTTTTGGAGCCAGAACGCTTTTACTGTGTTGGAAAGCGATGTTCATAATACAGCCTCCAATTCTGTCGATCACCAAGAAAGAAATGGCAACAGCCAAGATACTTATCAATAACTTCTTCATGCCTTTAGAATTGGAAATAAATAAACTGTGTGGAGTCGAGCACGCCAAAGAGTAAGATAGCAGCAATCATTAACGAGAGGTATAAATGCTGTACGCAAATACGAGAAATGCCCGTAACAGGACTTCGCCACTGAGCTTCCTGCAATGACTCTTTCACGAACAACAGCAGTAAAGCCATCGTTATGCCAAGAACAGTACCCGACTCACGGTACGGAAGTCCGAAGTCATTGAATATGCCCGTCACGACAGATACCGCATCTGTCAGGCTACTGGCACGGAACAGAATCCACGCAAAGCAAACAAGCAAGAACGTGATGAGCCAATGCAGGAATCTGTTCAAGCCTGAATATGGGCGTTTACCTATATGCAGAGCCTTTTCCATACACAGCAACGCCCCATGAAGCATACCCCAGAACAGGAAAGTCCAATTGGCACCGTGCCATATTCCACTTACCACAAATGTAACCAGGAGATTGAAATACTGACGGCAACGCCCCACGCGGTTACCACCTAAAGGAATATAGACATAGTCCTTGAACCATGTGGAAAGCGAGATATGCCAGCGATGCCAGAACTCACCGATAGAACAGGCGAAGTAGGGACGGTGGAAATTTTCCATCAAGCGGAAGCCCAGGATACGGGCAACGCCTATCGCAATAAGAGAATAGCCGGCAAAGTCGCCATAGATCTGGAACGGGAACAGCAACGATGCTACCAGGTAGCTGCCTCCATTGTGCTTGTCTATGTTGTTGAAAACCGTATCGACATAAATGCCGCAGCGGTCGGCCAGGACAAGTTTCATAAAGTAACCCCATACCATCAGTCTCACCCCCACCATCACTTCATCATAGCAGAACCGATGCGACTGTCTGAACTGGGGAAGCAGATTCCTTGACCGCTCGATAGGACCTGCCACCAATTGGGGGAAGAAAGACACGAAGAGGGCATAGGTGGGAAACGAGCGTTCCACCTTCGTCTGTCCACGATATACGTCGATGGAATAGCCCAGTGCCTGAAACGTATAGAACGATATGCCCACAGGTAAAAGCAGACCGAATTCCGGGATATCCATTCCAAGCCCACTCCATTTGAATGCCGCCTCTATGTTTGATGCCAGGAAATTATAGTATTTGAACAGGAAGAGAATAGAAAGGTTCAACACCAGACTGCCTATCAGACATAACTTCTTTTTCCTCTTCTCCTGAAAATGTCCGATACCAAGCGATGCGAGATAGGTAACCACAGTGCTCGTCAGCAGCAGCAAGGCGTAAGCCGGCTCCCAATTCATATAAAAATAGTAGCTCGCAGCAAGCAGAAGCAGATTCCTGACTTTAATCCGCTCTACTGGTATCATATAATAAAGTACGCATACTATTGGGAAAAACAACAGGAATGCGATGGAGTTGAACAACATGGCGCAAGTTACTATTTATTTCTCGTTAGCACTAACCTATTGCTTTGATGACCACCATGACGGCATCGTCAATACGCTTGGCGTTGCCACGGAATTTCTCTACATCGGCGGTCATCCGTTCAACGATGTTCTTGGGTGATTCATCGTTCTCTGCCGACTTCTTCAGTCGGATCATCATACGCTTCATGCCAAAGATTTCATGGAAATTGTTCTCCGTCTCGTAAAGGCCATCGGTATAGAAGAACATGGTGGAATCCTTGGTGAGTGTGATGTTCAGCTCTTCATATTCGTAATCCTCCACAATTCCTACCGGGACATTGGGATTGAGCTCCAACTGCCGGACACCAGAGGTAGGACTGAGTATCACAGGCTGTGGATGACCTGCATTGCAACAAGTCAGACAGGCCGTATCGAGATTGAGCACACCGACGAACAGGGTCGTGAAAATCTGGCTTTCCTGAATAGAGCATAACGATTTGTTAATGGCACGGACGATGGCAGCCGGCGAGGGTATGTCGGATGTGGTGGCCACGGTGGATGCAGCAGTGCGGAACACACTGCGCGTCACAGCCATCATCATCGAGGCCCTGACGTTGTTGCCTGGTACGTCGCCCAGACAGAACACCAGCGAGTGCTCGGTGTAGAAGTAGTCGTAGAGGTCGGCACTTACCTCGGAGGCACTGAGCAGTTTCACAATGATATCCAGGTGGTGCCGCTCGTTTTCCTGTTGCGATGTCACTGGCAGCATAGCCTTCTGTATGTCACTGGCTATCTGCAACTCCTTGGTCATCAGTTCCTGCTCGGTATGCATTCTGTTGAGCAGATGGATACTCTTGGAAGAGCGCCACACAATGAGCACGATCAAGGCAATGCAAAGCAGTTGCGACAGCAATGTCCAGAGATGAAAGCGGTCGAACATGGTATCATTGGCACTGAAGCCCGACACCATCTCTTTGAAGTTGACATCGGCAGTCAGCACTCCCACGCACTCATGTTGCTTGTTATGCAGCGGTGCCGAGAAGGTGCAGATAAGCATATCAGAGCCTCCATCATCGTAGTATGGATCACTCCACCATATCGTGTCTTTTTTGATGGGAGTGGCAAACCATTCCCACGTCTCATAGTCGTAGGGCAGCTGCTTCGTGGTCACGGGTGAATTGTCGTTACTCTGAAAGGCGAAAGCAGCAAAATCAGAGGAGCCTTGCTGGTAAAACCCTGGGCTTAGTGCCACAGCACTGCCTATGATATGCTTGTTATGATAGACCAGTTTGGCACATATGCGATAAAACTCATCTGGATTTTGCAGATTCTCCTCCACAGAGCCAACGGTGGTTAGTACGGCCGTTTCCACCCTGGCTTTCATGTCGCTGATGCGATGCATCTCTTTCATGTTCTCAGCGGCGTGCTCTGCGGTTTTTCTCCCCACGGTGCGCTTGGTGTAGACATAGGTGGCAAAGGAAATCAACTCGATGAGGACGGCAGCCACGACAATAATCGTGACTCCCATCCACATCTTTTTTATCTTCTGTTTGATATGTTCCATATATTCATCCGTCAGTCATGTGTCATCATTGGCTTAGCTCATCGCTCCACCACTTTGCCCGCTACGGGATGTTTGTACCAGTCCTGAGCCTGCGTACGGTCGCTGGCCCAGGTGTTAAACGCCGTGTAGGCATTCTTGATACATGTGCGCTCCGTGGGCCACTGCCACTTGGCGGGAATGGCT
>Ga0247610_10000824_pt1 | contig 41489 bp, 37 predicted proteins | sample 174DNAGHGhighgp2_FD_193483 | JGI IMG/M metagenome (GOLD analysis project Ga0247610, IMG submission 193483) | Sheep rumen microbial communities from Palmerston North, Manawatu-Wanganui, New Zealand - 1742 DNA GHGhigh gp2 | ecosystem: Host-associated > Mammals > Digestive system > Stomach > Rumen...
TTACTCCCAACTCGCGTTCCTGCGTACGGTGCGCCTCGTCCACCATCACAATGATGTTGTCGCGCTCACTCAATACGGTGCTCACGTCGCCGAACTTGAAGATGGTGGTAATCATAATCTTGCGCTGGTCGCCACGGAAGAACTCCTCCAATTTCTCCTTGCTTGTTGCAGAGAAGAGGTTCGGTATCTCGGCGCGCGTGAAATCTCCGGTTATCTGGTCTTCCAAATCCACACGGTCATCCACAATCACCACCGTCGGATTATGCAGTTCCGGCATGTTACGCAGTTTCTGCGCGGCAAACACCATCAGCCATGACTTACCGCTTCCCTGGAAGTGCCAAATCAGTCCGCGTTTGGTCTTGCCTTCGCGAACACGCTCCACGATGGCATTGCCGCCTTCGTATTGCTGGTAACGGCACACCACTTTCATCTTGCGGTTCGTATCGGGATTGGTAGTAAAGACTGTGAAGTAACGGTATATATCCAGTATCTTGTCTGCTTGCATCAGATGCGAGTAGTTGATCTGCACATCCGCCAGCGTACCGTGACGACGTTCTTCGTCGCAATACCATGGTCCCCATTTTTGAATAGGCGCACCGATGCCGCCATAATAGAACTCCTTGCCCTCTGTAGCAAAACTGAGGACGTTGGTAACGAACATCTCCGGAATAGACTTCTGATACAGAAGAATATCTTCTGCTCCATCTGCCCATGTGACAGCCGGACGAACCGGTGTCTTCGTCTCGCCGATGACCCAAGGAATACCATTGATCAGGAACACGATGTCTAATCGTTTGCCTCCGTTGATGCTTGGACGCGGAAACTCCCATTGATTCGTTACGATGCGGCTGTCTTCATACGGATCGTCGCTGAAGAAACGGATAGCGATATGCTCGCCGTCCTTGCCAAACGGATAGGAGTTCTCCTCAAAGAGCATCTTACGCAACTGCTGATTGCGTGTCACAAGGTCATCCGGCCGTGCGCCGATGATAACTGTCCGAAGCGAGTTAATCACTTGTCCGGCTTGGTCACGCGTAATAGGATTCAGACGCAATAAGGCATCTTGCAAGATGATCTCCAGCAGCACACTACTGGTACTACGTTCCAACTCTGCCGCACTGCGGTATTCCCAACCTTGACCAACGGCTGCTGCAATCAGCATCTCCTCAATGGTGTTCGTCTCGTTAAACATATCTACACAAATAATAAATTCTGTTTTGTTTTTCTCTCGGTCTTCTCCCGCTCTTCTCTCGGTGAGAGCAGCACTTGTTTACGTCTCGTTTACGTGTCGTTTACGTCTCGTTTACGTGTTTGACTGCTATCTGTCCGCATCCTATCTGCTGTATATCCGCTGTTAAACACGATAGATATACGTTAGATACACGAAAGATATACGATACATTAGGCTGACCTCGCCGTACTCACACTATACTTTCGTAGTACCCTCTGCGATGAGACTGCGGATAACAGCCTCAATCGCCTCAATACCTTTATTCAATGATGCTTTCGTCTGCTCGGCTTGCTCTGCAATACGCACAAACTCTAACTGTTTCTCCATCGGAGGAACAATAATTCTAAACTCTCTAAATGCAGATAAAGAAACACGCGGCATTTTTGTTCCTGCTGAATGGTTAATTGCCCATTGAACGAATTCTTCGTTTCTTAATAATGTTGCAAGAAAAACTCTATCTAATAATTTTGCATTGGGCTTAAGAGGTAATAGTTCTGTCGTGCAATAACCACTCTCGTCTGGAACAACAACTTTATTAAGATTCGGTCGTAACTTCGAATACAAAACGTTAGTGGCGTCAAAAGCAGTTGTTGATGAAGATACGTCATCTTTGTCTATATATACTTTCGAAATAATCTTGCCGCTCTTACTTTCTATCATATCAAGATTAAGTTGCCATACTTGTCCTGATTGTTCTTTGCTCGAAGGAATTTCAGGAGCGACCTCAGACATTTTCTGCGTCGGAAGATTTAATGAATTAGTCAGCAAATTCCCGAACATCTTTTCGAATTGAGCATGGAGCAGTTTATCGGTCTGAGCGAGAAGGTTCTTATAACTTTCCTTTACCTCGTACGCCGCCCATAGTTTGTCTGCCAACACTCGCTGCTCATCCAACGAAGGCAATTCAAACTCATAATTGGCAAGCGTGCTCCAATTAACGAAGAAGTTAACACCTCCTGATTTGTTTTCCTCACAATATGCCCAGAAATCATCGTTCTGCATAATAAGAGGCAAATACTCTTGCAATAATCTTGAAGAATCTTTAGTGCCAAGCACAAAAGTTTTCTCCGAACATATCCCATCGAAGTCAACTAGTGCACATTTACGCAAATGAGGATTGCGAGTAACGAAGAGCACATCTCCTGCTTTAAAGCCACAATAGAACATCGGTCCTATTGTAGAACCTTTGATGATGCCGCGTTGGTGAACCTTTATATCATTTGATTCGATATGTTCTCCACCGACATAGTAAATTTTATCCGTATTGAAACGGTCTTCCTTAGTATTTACTCTCGTTACAATATCTTCAAATCGAACTCTTTCCATTAGGAGAATAACTTAGTCAATGAATCAATATCTTTATGGAGGGAATCTGTCATGTCATCCCAAACCGCAAATAAGTCATTTGCATCTTCTGTCTCTTGAGATTGCGACTTTACATACAACTTCGGAGAAATAGAATAAGTTTTCGGGTCAATGGTACTTACGTCCACTATCACAGATCGATATTCCTCTTCTTTGTAGTTAGTATAGATGTCACTTATCAGTCTGATATGGTCTTCAGTCAAATAACTTTCAGTGTTCTTACGTTCAACCAAATCAGTAGCCTTAATCATAAGAATCTTTCCATGTCTCTCAATGGATTTATTATTCCTGCATATCAATATACATGCTTCCATCGGAGAATTGAAGAATAGGTTCTTGCCAACACTTATTACTGCTTCAACTACATCTATTTCAAGTAGTTTCTTGCGAAGGTCACGTTCTATTAAGCGATTCAATACACCATGAGGCAGCAAGATAGCACATCTGCCATGGTGTTGGTCCATAGACGCAATAATATGCTGAATAAAAGCATAATCTGCTTTACTCTGCGGCGGTGTGCCGAGTATGTTCCGACCATAAGCATCGTGTTGAAAGGCTGCGCGATCCCAGTTCTTGATAGAATACGGTGGATTAGCCAGCACGACATCAAACTGTTGCAAACGGTCGCCACGAGTGAATGCCGGCTCGCGTAGCGTATCAGCATTAGCAATACTGAAATCAACTATACCATGCAGATACAAGTTCATGCGTGCGATAGCTGCCGTCAGGTTATTTACCTCCTGTCCATATACCTGCACGCCTCGCCATTCCTTACCATGGTCTTTGAGATACGTAAGCGACTTGATAAGCATACCACCACTACCGCAAGTCGGATCATAGATACTTTCGTCCGGCTTCGGTTGTAGAATCTCCGCCATCAGCGTCACCACCGTACGATTGGTATAGAACTCCTGCGCGGTATGACCTGCATCATTGGCAAACTGACCGATGAGATACTCGTAACCAAGCCCCATCTCATCCGCGGGACAATTCTCCAAACTGAGTGTCTGTGTGGAGAAATGCTCTATCAACGACAGGATGATTCGGTCGGGCATCTTGTTCTTGTTCGTCCAGCCGCTTTTGTCACCGAAGATACCGGTTAAACCGCCAACCATACGACCGTTAATCTCTTTCGGCGGATTGGCTTCTTCTATCTGACGGAAAGCGTCCACAAGTGCCTGACCGACATTCTCCGTCACCTTGCGTACGTCATTCCAATGTGCGCCCTCCGGCACAATAATATCATATTCCTGCGAACGGGCATAATCCTCGTCGCCGTCACTCTCCTCCAAATACCGGTTATACTGCTCGTCATAGACATCGCTCACGCGCTTGAAGAACATCAGCGGGAAGATATATTCTTTATATCCGCTCGCGTCAATCTGTCCGCGCAGCAATACCGCCGCTCCCCAGAGATAACTTTCAAGTTGTTGTAACGTCATATTGTATCAATTATGCCATTGTTCTACGATAAGCGGCTTCCGCCTTGTTCACACGCTCCACAGCCGCTTTAAACTGCTCCAATACCTCATCATACGACTCACGCTCGGCTTGGTGGTATTGGATGTAGCGGTTCGGACTGAGGTTACAGTCTTTCTTCAGCACGTCTTCATTCGTAACCACGCGAGCAAAATCCTCCTCGTCGCGGTAGTTATGATAGAGTTCGTACAGCCGATCCACATCGCTCTCTTCCAAGACGTTCTGCGCACGGCGTTTGGTAAGTATCTTGGTACCATCCACCATGAGAATACGATTGACATGCGCCGTCGGCTTCTGCGCACGCAACACCAGGAAGCACGGTGACAGACCTGTTCCATAGAAGAGTTTGTCTCCTAACGTAACAACGGCTTCTATCTTGTCTTCACGGATGAGTTTCTCACGAATACGTTGTTCGGTATCGCCACGGAAGAGTACGCCTTGCGGCAATACCACCGCCATACGTCCCACAACCGGCTTCATGCTGGCTACCATGTGCTGAATCCATGCGTAGTCGCCGTTGCTGTCATTAGGCGTGCCATAGAGATTACGCCCGTACAGGTCGTTCTTCCATTCCGTCGCGCCCCATTGTTCGAGCGAGAAAGGCGGATTAGCCAGCACGCAATGGAAACGCGCCAGATGGTCGCCACTCAATATCTTCGGCTCACGCAGCGTATCGCCCTGACGCACATTGAAATCACTTGCTCCGTGGAGGAAGAGGTTCATCTTGGCGATTGCGGCGTTGGTCACGTTCTTCTCCTGACCGTAAATAGCGCCACAGCAGAGCGAATCGTTGTGCATGTAGCGTATAGCTTCAATCAGCATACCGCCGCTGCCGCACGCAGGATCATAGACCGACTCACCGGGTTGCGGATCAAGGATTCGGACCAACAGACGTACCACGCTACGAGGCGTATAGAACTCGCCCGCTTTCTTCTTGCTCTCGTCGGCAAACTGTTTGAGCAGAATCTCATAGGCATCGCCCATGAGGTCTGCGGGATAATCGTTATTGCCGAGTTTGCGGGAAGAGAAATGCTCGATTAGGTCGCGTATCTTGGCATCGTCAAGGATGGTCTTGTTCATCCAGTTGCTCGTACCGAAGATACTGAGCACGCCGAAAAGCGTCTGAGGGTTGGCGAGTTCTATCTGACGCATGGCACCCACGATAGCACTACCAAGGTTCTCCGTACGATTACGGATGTCGCTCCAATGACAACCATCCGGAATGACGAAGCGATGCTGTTCCGGGAAAGCGGCATATTCCTCGTCGCCTCCACTTTCCTGCAGCGCGACAGCCGTTTCCTCATCATACACGTCACTCAACCGCTTGAAATACAGCAGCGGTGTGATGTAGTCCTTGAAGTTCTCATGACTCACCGGCCCGCGTATGATGTCGCACGCCTTGTACAAGAAGTTATACAACTCCTGTGCCGTTGATATGTTCGTCTCTTTAGCCATATTTTATTCGTATTCTAAGCCTTGTTTCTGTTTCCGAGTGCAAAAGTACTGCTTATGTGTGCAGAAATAGTGCACAGTTGGTAAAAAAGTTATAAAATGTTTCTGTTCGTAAAATATGGGTAAGGAGATTCTTCAGGATACTTATTATTTGCTATCATAGTAGTTATCCTTACCCGCTTACCAAGCAAACTGTTTTCGCTTGCATATTTATAATCTATCAGACAACTTCTATCTCCGGCCTCTTCCTTGCAGAAGAAATTACCTCCTTCGTCTTGTTGCACGACACCTTCCAGAGGATCTTGGTGAATCTTGATAGATTTGGTATATTCTCTGTATTTTGCAATCTCGCTCTCGTCTTCAGGCAGGGTAGCACACCAGTCTAAGATAACCATTAAGTTGTTGAAGGTGCTTTCGATAAGGTGAGGCGCAATACCTTCCTTGACATGTTTTTTTACTTTGATAGTACTGCCAGCATCTTCTCCATGACTACCATTCTGTACAACTTCGTTACATGCCATAAAATTAGCAACGACATATGAAGGAACTATGTCTGGATTTTTGATTAGCGGAAGGAAAGTACTTGCATTAGCTGGCGTTGCCACGGATTGATTAAAGACCCCATGTTGACGACAATATTTAACTACCCACTCAAGGATGTCACGCATGGTATTAAATACCTTTGCATTATTGGTTTGCCTTTTTTCAATAATAGAGGCAACTTCCAATATTTCTTTTGCGTATTGAGGGCATATGCGAATCGCATCTGCGTACTTCTCTCGCAATCTTTTTTCAGGGAAAGCATCGCAAGCAAGATGAATATCACGGGCTAAATCTGCTACATCTTGCTCATTGCCTTTTTTATAGATTCGTTGCCCCATTAATATAGCAAAGTCCGTATCAGATTTACATTTGGGATCTCCTGTAAATATAAAAAATGGTACTTTGTTGACATGGCTCTTGAAAAAGTCACGACACTCGCGTAGTCCTTTAAGGCTAGTACCCTCTGAAGCATCAGCATATAATTGCTGTGCGTCTAAGATGACAGCATCCCAACTTTCTGGGTTCGCATCGAATGCTGCCATACCATTAACGGCGAATTTGTATCCCACCAACTCGATATCGATAGCAGGATCTATCCGCCATTTTTTGACCATCAAATGCATTTCCTCGAATTTGTCGTCAATCCAAAGTACTCTATATTTACTCATCTTCCTTGTTGAATAGGTAAAATTATGCGAATATATTGCCACTCTTGTCCTCTTTCAGACATCGTGCCTAAATCATAATCTCCGTGATAGTGCTGGCAGATTTTCTTTACACGACTACCTCCCTTGCCACTTCCCGCGTTTTCACCTGCTTTTTCTCCGTCAATTCCATATTTGAACTTGTCCATAGTAGCAGGTATCGGATTTCCATTGTTGCAGAAATCAATGATATATACATCCTTTTTGAGGTCAGCATATAATTTGATCATGATTTCATAGTCCTTACGCAACGAATCTGTGAAGCCATGTTGCTTGGCATTGCCAATTATATTGCTGAGCAATCTATTAAAATCAACGGATGCTATAGATACCCATGCCTTTGTATTTTTGGGAATGTATGCCTCGTCAATATCCAATCGCACTGAATAATTTCCAAACATACCTACCTGCTTCCGCAAAGCTGCCACTAAGTCCATCTTTGCTTCTACTCCAAATTCATCGTCATCAGCAAAATGCTCCAATTGTTCATACATCATTCTGTAGTCATACCGCATAGCCGTAGCAGTTTCAGCAATGTCTGCCGCCAGATTCTCATCATTAATTCGTTTGGCATATATGTCCAAAAGACCAAGTCCCTCCATGAAATTCTGCATGTAGGTCATAATGTCATGTTTGCGATTATGCACCTCTGCCTTGAAAGCTGCAGCTTCTTCTGCTAATGCTCTTTCCTTCTCGGTTTCTAAACTGCGGATACGAGCACTAACTTCGTCTTCTTGTCGGGATAAACTCGGAACAAGAATCTTGAGATCCAATATCTCATGGATAGAGATATGTGGAACGGTACCTCCTGCAACATATATCTGGTCTTTAACGTAGTCCTTGTTAAGTTCGCCAACCAAGTATGGGATAGATACAATATCCTTATTTACATCTAAGGCTATGACATTACTTTTGAGGCAAATTGTTTCGCCTCCAGAATAGAAATATGTCGGTTTTAACCGCTGAACAGTTCCAAGAAGAAGAGCATCTTGCCGGATCATATCACATCCACGGCCATATTCTTCTATGGGGAAATCAGATACAGTACGATTTATGTCGATGACATTGTTTGCTAAGTCTTTCATGCGTACTACACGACCGACACCAGGTTCCTGCACTTTGTTATGCAGAATGGTACATAAGTCACGCATTTTATATAATCGATACCCCTCTGGAATATCAATTTGCTTGCCGACATATTTATTCAATGACAAGTTAAAATCGTTGTTGGCGATTTCTTCGCTTGTCGTCCAACGAACCAGTCCAGTGCTTTCTTGCTCTTGTAAAAGAGCTAAAATAGCGCGTACATCCAGCGCATTGGAGTGACTAAAATTCTTTTTTGAGAAAGAAGTAGCGTCAACTAACCGTATCTTTCCAAACATTGATTTGCGCTTATTGGTAACAATAATACAAGTAGAGATACTGGTACCAACAAACAATTTGGAAGGCAAGTAAATGATCGTCTCAATTAAATCCCGACTCACCAATTCTCGGCGCAAATAATAGTCAGCTCCCATTCTAGACAAGATGCCATATGGATATACTCCGACAGAAAGGTTTGCTTTCTCACTTGCTTGTCTAAGGAAGAACGTTTCGGACATCTCTCTTTGACCAAAAGGACTAGATACGCGTATACCCCAAGGCATATTAGCATACACAGCGTCAAGATGTCTATCTTCCCATTCATAGAAAGAATCACCCTTAACAAAGGTAGCGTCTTCAAACTTGCATGCCTCCTTCATCATAAGTGCATATAACAATTGCCGCTCGTTGATTTCTTGGCCAAAATAATGAATATCCTTGCGCAATCTTTTCAAAATAGTGGCGGTCCCTGCGAATGGATTATATAAAGAATGAATATGATAACCATTCAATATCTCGGCCACAAGATATGAGAGGCCTGCTGGTTGACCAAAGTCGGCTGCCATACGACCGCTTCTCTCATATGAGTATTGGAAAACAAAAGATAACGCATCCGGATAAGCAGACTTAAAATAGTCTTGGTCTATCCTCGTAAAATGATAGAATGCATCTTCTAAGATATGGAGAACGTGCGATTGCTGGAGATGATTTTCAATATGGCTACGCAAAATCACGTATATATATTTCTCCTCGTTACTTAAAAAATCCAAATCAGAATCGGATTTAGAGCGCAGAGGAATGCCTTTATACGCTGCATACAATACCCATAGGATACTTTCCAAACGAGAATCAGCCGTCATTACACTTTCTAGGTATAATGCTTCATTCATCCTCATAATGCCATTGTATACTTGGCGCTCCATATCACTATTCTCGGTCATAAATATAATCTCCAATTTAGGGGTGAAACATTAAATAAACTCTATCTGTTTTTCTCAAATCCGGTGCAAAAGTACTGCCTTTGTGTGAAAAGATACTGCACAGGTTACAAAAAAGTGCATTATTTATAAAATTTATTTAATGTCTTCACATGCTCCTTCATCATTTCGCGGACATTCTGCGGTTCAAGCACTTCGAGCTGCGAACCAAACGACAGGAGGAGCGCAATCAGTTCGTTGTTCGGTATCACATCTATGCTGACGCGGAACTCCTTGTCGTAGTTATGCTGCGAGGGATGGAGCGGTTTATTCTTGATATAAGGATAGCGGTCAGGCGCCACGCGCATAACGATATGCTCCACTTTGCCCTTTGGGATGGTAACCCCCACCACATCATCAAAATACTCATCGAAATCCAGTCCAGCGGGCTTGGGCTTGTATTCGCCTAACATGTGCGACACCGCTTCGATGCGGTCAAGGGCAAAGTTCGTAATGGCGCCGAACTCCGTGTTCCAACCAAACAAGAACCAGCGGTTGTTGTACTGCTTGAGGTAATACGGATGTACCTCGCAGGTGATGGGTTTGTTCTTTTTGAAAGACTTATAGCGGATGTTGAGCACCTGCTTGTTGACAATAGCTTCAAAGAGCGGCGTGATATTCTCCAGCCCTTTGAGATCAAGGTTCTGCTCAAAGCCGATGACGGAATCTCCTGCTCCTTTGAGATGGAACTTATCTTCCAGTTTGCTGAGGATCTCTTCCATCCATTCGAAATGCGGCATACCCTTGAAGCGGTTAAGCATGAGGATGGTTTCCTTGAGTTGGTCCATCTCCTCCGGTGTCACTGGCACTTTTTCGATGGAGAAATTCGGGTCGGCATAACGATAGTACATCTTCTTGCCGTCGCGGTAATGCTCAATCTCGGCACGGTAACCGGCATTGGATTCCATGTGGTTGAGGTCGTCGTAAATCTGGCGACGACTCACACTCATGCGCTCCGAGAAAGCGTCATACAAAGCCTCTGCGCAAGCCGCACGCAGTTCTTCGATGCCATATCTGCCGTGCTTCGACCGCAAGCAACGGTCGATGGCGCGGTAGCGAACTATTGCTCCTTTGTTCTGTGCCATGGTCATATTCTATTTAATGTTTCTAAACCGTTCTTGAAGTTCTGCGATGCGTTCCATCAAGATATCGAAACTTGGTGCTTCCTTAAAGATAAAAGCACTCACCATATTTGCATAATCGGTTCGAAACTCTTCAATCAATGCCTGTGGAGGATAGAATTGAATATTCTCCGAACGATTCTTGTCGTAATCTACATAGTGCAAATTATAGAATTGACGCCGATGCTCAATAATACGATTATACAAAATCGGATCTAATAAAGCTTTCTTGCCAAACTCAGTATCCATCAACTTCTCTAAATCATAGTAATGGCGACTCATACGACGAGTACGTGGTTTTGCTTTCTGGAACTCCTCATTGAGTAAGAATGCTTTTTCTAAGAACGTTCGCTCTGGCGAGACGGTGTTAATGGAGCAGCAAGTCTCATTATCCAGATTATTAAAAGTAGAGTGAAACAATGTTGAAATAGGCCGTGGCTCAAATGGTTCAGAGAGCGAAAGACAACTAATCTCAATTTTGACAAATGGTAATACATAATCTGTATGACTTCCCTCGACAACACTATGGTACCTCACATGCAATACGGAGGGATCTTTGTCGCTATCGATGGGCTCTACAATACCATTACGCGTCTGAGTAGTAATGGGTACTATCTCATAATCGGTAATACCCAGTGCATCCAATTGTTGTTTTAATTCATCCGCAAGAAGGGTATGCACGACTTGACGAGATAGTTTGCGCAGTCGTTCCCGTTGGGATTTATTCAAACCACCAGCAAAAGTGTATCCTTGTTGTGCAAACCATTCACGTCCAAGAGATATATCAATATCCTCACTAAATCGGTTAATCAACTGCCATCCTTTGCTCAATGAAGTGCCTCCTTTGAAAAGCAAAAAAGGAGCAAACGAAGTACTAAATAAGGCTTTTAGTACTGCCGTAACCCACCAATCTTTTTCAACAGATGGTGTGTCTATCTCATACTGCTTAGCAATTGTTTCCAATGCCGCATCGCGGTCTATTGGCGGTAATTCAATCCACTTCATTTTTTGCGATATCTTTTAATACTTTGGTCAGTAATTTCCGTATCCATATGGGCATAAGTTGTATATCAGCTCGTGCCTCCTCGTTATCTTTATAATGCTTCATTATTTCATGAATAACGCTGATTTGCTCTCCCGTCATATTGCCATCGCCAATGCTTTTAATAGCTTGACATAATGCAGCTAAATTCCTATCCTTGAAAGCAAAGTTGCGCGGGACGCCACGCTTGAATTGCAGTACACGGCCACCAATGTTTATTGAGCGCGCTGAACCACTGGTAAGGAATATCGCTTTCATAGGCACCTGCTCACTCAATCCAAACATATTCTCTGCCGTTTCTCCAACCGGTAAGCATTGAACATGGTCACGTTCTGCGATGGCCTCGGCAATTTGTATCATACTGGGCATAGCCATCCCATATGGACTATCGGCTGATTTCATATAAATACCATTGGCCAAACGAACCAATCTTCCTCTTTCAGCTGCAGAAGATAATAACTTAGAAATATACGTGGGATCATACTGAGGAAAGTCCGAAATCATGAGTAATGATTTGGGGGCAGCTTGCTCAATAGCATTATTCACTATGTTACCTATGAAGTCTTCTTTCATTTTTCCTAAAACTTAGTTAATTTTTTAGGAAATTCACACTGTCCATGCATATATTTTCCTAAAACTTTTGCAAAATTATAGGATTTTTTTGACATATGCAAATATTTTAGCAAAAAAATGCTCATTTTTTGTATTTTTAATGTAGATGTGCGGGGTTTGTAGAAAAAAATCTTGGAAATAATGACATTTTTTCAAAGGTTTTTGTCAACTGTTTTGAGCAAATCAGCGAGGTGTTTTCACAAATTTTGGTCTGTTTTCACACCACTTGAAAATAGACCAGAATAAGTTCGTTTTATTCATTTTTGTACCGTTTTACAACCCATCTAAAACAGAGCAAAAATTCCTAAAATTCTCAATTTTCAGAGTTTTTTTGTGGAAATCCACGGATTTACGCTGCGAAACGGTCGTTTTAAGTTGGTCAAGTCCAAAAGCAAAAGCGGGTTGCCCCGCTGTGCTCATGCTCTGAAGATATAACGATCAACCTTTGTATAATCACCGTCTTACACAATCCGGTTGTACTTGTCTATCACATCCCAGAAGCACTGCGGCAGATAGACATTCGGCAGCGCAGCTGCTTCAAGGAACATCGGTGCTACCTCGTCGGGTGTGTAACCGGCGATACCACAACCTACAGCAGTGACGAGGTAGTTATGGTCTGGGTCGGCTAAGGCATGTTCCGTGAAACGTTGCACAGCATTATCCAGTTCTACTATTCCTTCCATCGTTGGGAGTGCATAGCATAAGCCGGTGATGCCTTCACCCACACCCCATTCCGCATGGAAATACTTATGGGCGTACGCAGCCGCACCTCCGTAGTGCTGACCCTCTTTGTTGCTGCCGAAGACAAAGATCTGTTCCGATTTGAGAAAGTCGATGTTATCGGGCGAGACTTTGTGGTTCTCGAAAGCTTTGATGCGCCAGATGATATGCCACCATTCGGATGGCAACCGTTTGTACATCTCATGGATGATGTCGGCTGGTATCACTTTGTAAAAAGCTTCTGCAAAAGCACCGGTGATACAGGCCACAGTATCGCTATCGCCACCGATGGAGATGGCATTGCGGATGGCATCTTTGAACGAGGCTGACTCACCAAAGGCGGTGAAAGCAGCAGGGATAGTTCCTTGACAGGTCTCGTCGAAGGAATAAGTGCTACGGAGCGAAGTAAGATCTTCATCGAAGGTGTAGCCGAGTTTTTGCGTCAGGAACTCCGCTACATCGCATTTGAGTGCTCCGTGACGCATCATCCATACACCGGCTGCAACCGCTTGCGCACCTTTAATGCCTTCGGGGTGGTTGTGCGTTATCTCGGCAGAGATTTTGGCAAGACGCATGGCTGCTTGGCGACTATGTGCCACCCACCCGCAGGCTGAGGCTCGCATGGCTGAACCGTTGCCGAAGGAGTTGTAGGGTTGTTTGAGTGCAGAGGGCGTGGAGAGCCAAACACCGAAGCGGTTTCCATAACCGCCCATAGGGTCTGGGAACTGATGGTAATAATCACTCATAATCTCGATGAGAGATGAGTAGGTGTGCTGTTCATCTGTCAGTAGCCACTCCGCTACCGCCATACTCATGATACTATCGTCCGTGAAAGTACTATTCGGACTGAACAGAGGAAACTCCGTTGTGTGGATGTTGTTATACTCGTAGATACTGCCTACAACATCGCCTATGATTGCACCTAACATACTTTGTTCTCTATTTCTCCCGCAGGCGGGAATTCTAAATATTCTCCGGTTGGAGGTTCTGTACTGAGTAACATCTTGTGGTCATTATGGAAGCACGAACACATATCGCCAAATGCAAAGAAGATATAACCGCGTTGTGCGAGGTCATTGGCTTTCTTGAACCACTCTTTATATTCAGGATCTTTGCCCTTTCCCCATTTCGCCAAGTGCGGATAGTGCTCAATAAACTGCTCTGCTATCTCGTGAGGCGTTTTGCCTTGCCATCCATCCCAGTTGAATTCGCCTGCGGATGTATTAGCCGCCGTATGTGGTTCGTTGCTTCGATAGATAGCACCGCAAGTTTTGAGGGTGTACTTCTTGACGGTCGTCGCACAACGCCAGTTAGCACCATTCGGAGATACACTCGGGCAGACACGGATGAGTTCGTATCCCATTTCGTGTAACTCTCGTATCACAAGGAAGTACTGCTTGATGCCTTCCATATAATCGTTATGCTCAGCCATAAGTATTATTCTTTGAGCTTCAAATAATTTATCCAACTATCTATTATGTGTTCGTTTATCTCATCTCCTACGAACTCAATCGCTCGTCCTAAGCGTTTCCCTTCTTGTAAAAACAAGCACATGTCTTCCTCTGGGATAGGGACATCGTAAGAATATTTGTTCACAGCTTGAAAAATATCTCTGCAATACAACCTCTCTTCTTCGTTTGCAAATTCATATGCAAAGAACTTCCTTTTGATTTCATCTAAGATGGCTCGACCTTTCTTCAAGTAATCATAGTCTGGGAAATCTTTCGGAGGTTCGCTGTGTGTATAGAAGTGTCCGCCCTTCTCGGTAAGTAATATATAATGGAAGCCAGAAGTTTGCACGTTACGATTGGTGTTGTAATGCGGAATAAATGCAAGGAAGTTATGTTTACGAGTGCGGTAGTGCCCCATGTACACAGCAAATTCAAAGCCATGTTCTATGGCTATTTTATCTGCTTGCCGATGATATGTGGCATTATACCTCATCGTTAATTTTTCTCTACAATAAACCGTACAAGTTCGCGGAGTTGTGATAAAGGATGTGACGGAAACATAGAATCGTATTCGGCTTGCTCAGATAAATTCATTAGGAATCCTGTTTTGATGTTTTCGTCGTAAGGATCTCTAGTCCATCCGACTACGCCGTCATCCTCAAATTGAACGTTATTCTTTCTGCGCTCTAACTCAAAGACTACTGCATCTCGGTGACCGGTTACACCCTCTTCGATACCGGCACATGCTATAACCATCACATCACTACCAGCCTGTACCAACATAGTAAGCTGGTATATAACGCCATTTTCCTCATGGCTTTTCATAAGGTTATAGCAGAAATGGTTGCCCGCTTTAGTGTGACCTTCCTCTACCTCTATTAAGCCAAATTTATCGCTGGCTTGCTCACGAAAATTTCTAATAGATTCTTCCTTGTCTGCAATTGTCTCATTGAAAAGGCAAGGAAGTACATCAAAGAATAGAGTGAAGTCATTTGACCATAGAATATAATCAGGAGCTTTTTGCCCTTCTATTTCAGCATTGTCTTTTGTTTTCTTGAATTCGGATGGAATAGCGAGTTGGTGACCGGATTCGGAAAGATATTGTACATCACCTTTGAAGCAAGCACTGCTCCATGATGATTCTGCAAAGAAGTCGTCTTCTTGATATACTTTTGCATCAGCGAGCATATCATCAAAATCCTCTTTAGTAAGTGGTTCTTTAAGGACATACTGCCATTCATCAATGTGCTGGAATTTATCCAAGGGTAAGATATGAGCAAGGTATTTGAAGCGTGCCAATGCCATATCATTATTATCCTGATTCATTATGCATATTAAGTCGGCATATGACACGTATTCAAAGTCACATACTTTGCCATTCTTCAACGCAATCATGGAGAGGCTAAGCTTTTGCTCATTATTCTTTGGGTTGGAAATTGCCAGTTGAGTGGCTGTAGATGTCATATCTTTGACTGCCCACTGATTAGTAAATAGTAGATACCCCAAACGCTTGTAGTCTTCACCTCCGGTCGGGTTGTCTAAATCAATGGAATATGCATTCAAGAGACCTTTTCCAATAACAAAAGGAGCAAACAATCCATTCATAATGACAGGATCATCTGAATTTTTCACGAGTGCGCACGTGATATTCCAAGAGCCTTCAGTTTGTTCCCGACGCCATTTAAGTCCGAAGCGTTTCTTAGGATCTTTAAGCGGCTTCTCGTTCTCCTCGTCATATACATCGCCACCGGTTAATTCCTGAATGGCACATACGACCTTTGGAAACAACTGATAGTCTGCCATAGAACTCATGGAGAACGCACGCACCTCATAGCCATCCTCCTCTTGGTTTACTTCCACACCACGGAGCGCGTATTTGAACGAACCAAAGTGCAGACATGGGAATTCGGCAGAAGTGACTACTATTTGTTCGCCTGCGTCGGCAAGTGCCTTGAATAATGATTGAGGCTCAATTTTCGTAAGGGTACGAATGTTAGCGCAATAACTCATGACGATTATTTTTAGAGGTTAAAAACAAAAGGAGCAGGCTAAGATGGAGTCACTAAATGGACTGTCAGGCCTGCTCCAGAGCAGATTATTACCTGCTCATATAAATCAAGTCAACTAAATTGTCTTTCTTCATGGCAGCAGAGAAAGCAGCTTCGTTCTTCTTCAAGAAGTCAGCCCAAACTTGTTCCAATTTCTCTGCTTGCTCATCGGTAAGAACCAAACCGGAATGACCTTTATCCCACTCGAAGTCAGGGATGGCTTTTACCAATTCCTCGCACGTGAGGATAGGAAGCGCATCGGGATTGATTGCAACGTCGGGAAGGAAGTTAACATAATATGTCTCCCGTCCTCTACCGGACCAGTCTTCATCTTTGTACGGCTCCGAAGTGATTTTTCCGGAAGCAACGATACCTGTTTGACCGTACATGCCGACTTTCACCCAGAAGAATCTATCTCCTTCGTGAATCTGGTTCCAATCCCATACCGACCAGTTATAGTCTGGTTCGTACTCTGTAACCATATCAATCAAGTCGGAGAGATAGTGGTGCATGTTATACGATGAGAACGCGGGGTTCCATTTCAAAATAACCGTTTTCATGATAGTATCAATTTATTATTTCTTCTCTAACAAGTTTACCCGTATTTGCACTTGCTGGTTCGGGTGAGCCTCTTTGTCAACGTATGTGATGACGCACTCGAAGATGTCTTTGTGACCAAAGTCCATCAGTTGTGCCAGTTGGGTGTTGTCACGACCGGGAATGTAACCAACGTGCAACGCTTCCACCGTTCGCTCTTGTGCGTTCGCTTTCTTGGGCTTGCCTAATGAGATACTGAACAGCTGTGTGTCTTTCGGCATCTCGTGCTTCGGAACGTAGAACAACGCAATGGCATCCAGATCATGCTTGTTCTCATCTTCGCGAACCATGTACAGTTTGTCACCAGGACGCATCTCGTCCAATACCAAATAACCCTCTGTGTGACCGAATCCGGCCAAGTTGCAGTTTAAGAACTCTGCTTTGTTTTTCTTCAGTTCCATAGTAGTAATTTTTTACAGTTTAACATCTCGATTTTTTAATTTCGCTGCAAAATTACTACATAGGTAGTGACACTTGAAGTCCGAAGGTGCAAAAAAATGTCAAAAAAGTGCATTTTTTGCTTAACAGTACATTTTTTGCATGTTTTCGGCTTCTTCTTGGAACTTTTTGCGCAGGCTGGCAGGCTCCAGCACCTCCAGCGTCGAACCGAACTTGCGCAACTCCTGTATGAAGTCATAAGTAGGTGCTACATAGAAACTGAAATACGTAAACCCATCTTCCTCTTTCAGTTCGGTTTGACTATGGTGGATAGGTAGCGAACGCATGAAGTTAGCATCGTAGTTCGTGAGGCGAACCAAAATCTTCTCCGCTTCCGTGGTAGTCCTATCTACGCCATATTGATTCTTAAAGAACTCCTTGGCATTGAATTTCTTGGGCATCTCATACGGCTTATCCACCGTCACCAAATCTTTCATGCGATCCAAGGCATACACACGAGGCTCCTTCTCTTCCGGATGGTCTTCTGGTTTGCCTACCACATACCAACGGCGACGGCATACCTTCAGACAGTAGGGCGCCAATAGGAACGAGTGAGGTTCGGAGCGTTTGAAACCCTGATACGTCGCATAAAGCATTCGGTGTCCTTTCATAGCACTAACGATGGTAGATAAATAGCGCGAACCTTCGGAGGTCTCTTCAAAGATGATACGGTCTTTCATGTCACCGGCAAGGTTAACCATGTTGCTCACAGCAAACGTGTCCACCAGCCATGCACGGAGGCTGTTGCGGTCGATGTCGCCACGTTCACCGATAGAATACAAATTGGTAGCACGGTCACACACTATCTCAATGCCGAATAACTCAGCGATGTCCTCACGGTGACGATGCAGATTGCGCTTACCGTACTCGTGTTCGTGCTTCTCGTTGTAATGCGACTGCTCCCAGCGCTTGTCTATCTGCGGGAGAGAAATCTGTTTGGCGGAATAGATGGTGTCTAAGAGCCAAAACAAACGATGAAAGAGTTTAATTTGTGCTGCCATTGTATTATTCGTCTTTATTATATGGACTGAGATTAATTGTCAACTTCTTCAATTCTTCATCTGAGAGGTCTTGCGAGGATAGAATCTGAGAAAGTTCCTCTTGTCTCGGTTGTCCCATTGTCAACCTATACAGCGACAAGACCTCTAGCAAATGTTTGTATTTTGCATGTTCACTACTATATGGGTACATCGGGACTAATCGCTCTACATACTCCATGCAGGCTTTTTCTTCTTCGGTAAGACATTCAATCGGGATACACCAATATGGAACCATCTGTGAATAACCATCTCCCATAGCTTTTCGTGCTTTTTCAAATAAGGTTTGCCATACCTGATCGTCGAAAGTGTTTTGTAGCGTTTGGGCATCTCCATATAAATGAGCGATACTGCGCCTTATTGCGTGACAAGCATAGCGATTGACACGACCTTCTCGCTGCTCCATGTCCACGGGATTGGATGGAAGGTTCCAATGCACTAACTTGCGGGCGTACCAATGGAAGTTCAATCCTTCCTGCCCCACAGAAGTGGTCGCTAATATGAACGGTCTAAATGGAGAGTTGAACACGTCTTGCATAGTCTTGGTTCGCTGAGTAGATTCATCGGTTGCTATTTTATCAACATATTGCGATGCAAAATGAGTTCTCATACTAAGCGTCTCATCACCTCCCATTAGTGCACTTTTATTGTCTATTAACAAATTATTGGACGCCGCTATATTCATAGCATCGCCAAGTTTATCACCACCTATTGTGAACTTGTACTCATCCAAAACTGCCTGCAGATTTCCTAACACGCAATAGGATAACACCTGTTGGTAATAGCGATCTTCCTTACAGATTGTATCCACAATAGCCGCACTCTCCGGTTTGTTGAAGAGCGTAATCATCTTAGTGCCGACTTGCATAGCGCTCTGCTCGTCCTGTTCAATACGATATGCACATACAGCAGGAGAAGCAATCGCACAATCTACCAGTATGCTTACCGTATTGGGGTGGATGGTTTGCGGAATATCTATTTGAAGTCCATCCAGACGTTGCATGATTTCCAATACTTGCTCAGCGCTATTACGCATATTGGCATCGAACGAGACAATACCCACTTGGTTCAAGGCACTCTCTACTAACGGCCGCAGATATTCCTGAATTTCTTTAACCGTCTTGTCTATATGCAGCAACGGGGCATATAGTTCGGACAACTTCTTGCATGGGTAATTCAAGAAGGATAGTTCCACTTTCTTCTCAAAGACACGTTTGGTTTTGGACTTTTGTGAGGTCTTGTATGAGAAGCCACCACGCTGTTTGCGGTATGCGCCTAAGGTGTACCGCTCAGCATAGTACGACATCATCACGGCAATCATACGCGGAACCATTTCCCACGAAGAAAAGATAAGGAACTTGCTAAAGTTCTTTGATGACTCTTCTTCAAAAACACCACCAGCTTTGTAGTAAGGTCTCGAAGCCGGTACCCAAAGCAATTGATGAATATGGTTCTTTGGTTCGTTCTTTGCATTTAATTCGCCGAACACAGCATCGTGCAAGAACTGCAATTTTCCATTATTGGTGGGTATCGCTTCGTAGTTGTTGATACGTTGCTCATTGAGACACAGAGAGGTGTTGCGTTTGGAAATAGCTTCTCTTACGCATTTCGCATTGTTCATCACATACTTCTTCAACTGATACTTATCCATGAAGGATAGCAAATATGGCGATGACATGACATAGTCCAATGGCACTCTCTTGAAGCTGACATTGCGTGTATGGCCTGCAATAGTATCCAATAAATGCTGCGCTTCAGCGAACGATAACATATCTACATCTGCTACAGGGACATCAAACACCGTCTGAGCAGATGGATCCATATTGTTGGTAATGCGTTCGGTTCGACACATTACTTTGTATAGTTCTTCTTCAGCTACGCTTTTGGACTCCAGTACGCAATCTTTATTCTCCGTAGAGATAAGCCGCAAATCATTCGAGAAGCGTTTCCAGATAGTTTGGAACTGCCCTGCCTCGTCTTTCGTGACGAATAGAAAATCTATTACTTTCAAGAAATCACGATAGGCATCAACGTCTCCTTCATTGATTTCTGCCAGCGTTGAGAATGGTTTATAAGGGGTAGCAGATAAAAGTAGGATCTTCGTTTCGGGATTAGAGAAGAAACGTTTAACCAACATGGACTGCTCATCATCTCCGGGGTGCAACAGATCAGAGAAACGTTGGAACTCATCCATGACGATTAAATCGGGTTCGAGCATATCCATACTGATTTCAGCAAACGTACGACGCAGCATTGTGAGAACCGACTTGCGTTCTGCTTTATCCCCGTTCATGCATGCCGCATTGAGTCTATCGGTCAGTTGGGTTTCGCGGTCCTTTTCAGCAAATGCCTTTTGCATGTTACTGATATAATCGCTTTCATTGATAGACTCTATCTCTTGGTTATATCTATTGACGTACCACTCCCAGTATTTCACATCCATGCTCAAAAAATCACTCAAAGCGGACTCGTCCTCAATGTGCGTAATCTTAGGTAGAAGCGCGCACATTAACGCACGCTCACGCGCGGTACCAGTTGAATTGACAATCTGGAAAGATGTGCAGGGGGTTAACGGGATCAACCGTTCGGGCATGACTCCCTTTTTCTCTGCTTCTTTAGAAATGATGTATTCGTTCTTGGCTATTTGCAGATGCTGCATCGACAGACGGCTATCGCCGAAGTCCGAACTATTCTGTACGCCCAACTCGCGTATGTTCTGCTTTGAGATGTTCGCGTTGGAACAGATATAGACAACTTTATAAAAATTATCCTTTGCATCCTCGCGCCAACCACGAATCAGTTCTATGACACGTCGAGCGACAATGGTCTTTCCCAAGCCCACTTCGTCTGCCAGAAGAACGCGACTGCGACAATTGATAAGCAAGTCTGCTATACGTTTCGCTGTTTTTTCTTGAAAATCTTTAGGTTCAGCCATAGTTATTCGCGTTTAAGTTTTTCTATCTTCGGTATTGCGCGTTGCATTTGACTCAGAAGCGTTCTGAATCCTTCAATTTCGGCTGCAATACGACACTTGTTCAACGTTTCCACTGCTCGCTTGATTCGCTCAGGATTACTATATGCAGTCCGCAATAAGTCTTCATATAATGACAATCCACTGAACGAAGCTGTGTGTACATCCGTTCTTTTACCAACGAGTTCCCTATTGGTCATTTCCTCCATATACCCATCGGGATTGCCGGAAAGCATGTACGCTAAGTAGTCCATCACCTTGTCGGGAGTGTTCAGCAAGCGATCGTATATCCGTTGCTTACGGTCGGATGGCATATTACGCGTGTTGATTTTAACAACGACACGCACATCATGACACTCCATGATATATAACTCAGTCAAGTCAGTGAGATACAGTCCGCCAAACACCATCTGCGTACTCAATGCTTGCTTTAGGGAAGGGCTATAGATAGGAGAAATAAACACATCTTCCTGCGGGCACTTGCATTTGACGACAATGCGGTATGTGTCCGGCGTCTCTTCTTCCACTTCTGCATATTGTATTGCAGCTATCGCACGGCGAATACATAGCTGTATGGTGCGCTGTTCATTTTGAGAAGCGGAGTCTATGGAGCATGGAGTGGCTTTCTCAAATGCACAATCTTTGCCTTCAAAGATAAATTGTTCCTTAATCTTATTAAACGAGGCCTTATGAGGCTGAAAACGTAGCGATAGCAACAGTTCTACATTGCGTTGGAAGCCATTTTTCGTAGCATTGGTAGAACCTAAGAGCAGCCTATTTCCTCGGTAGTCGCTTGTGAAATATATCTTTTCGTGCAGGTTGACGATAGCGCCGTCCTCATCAGGCGTAGCCAGTGCTAATTTAGTCGAATAGACCTGGTCCGGTAACAACCCAAGGATATCATGCGAACAACTATTCGGCTGTGTGACAAGTAACTTTTGACCTTTGCGTTGAGAAATCCGCTCCATTGTCGGCAGATCAATGAAAGGCGAGATGACTATCGTGTCTCCCGAATATCTCAGCATGTCATCCAGACACTCCTTTCCGTCATATCCAGGGACACCCATAAGATGGAAATCATAATCGCCAAACGTATCTCCATCGATGTCAAATTGCTCCACACGAGGGATAGCGTCTTTCAGTACGCGAAGAATCTCTTTCTGTTGCTTGGACTTGCTGAATTTCTCCAACCAATCCAAAAGAGCCACTAATGGTTGATGCTTCTCTTGGGCTTGGTGTGACGCATTTCTTCTCATCACTTTACCGGTAAGCACACAACTCACGTCGATGTCTGTTGAGTACGTGAGATTCTTGCTCATGACCAAGAGTTTCAACTGCCGTTCTTCCGCCCCTTTCTGTTTCTCCAAGATTATCCATACTTTCGGATGGAAACTGGCAAAGGAATTACGATGACCAACCGGTTGCACTTGGCAAACCGATTCTTCCAGAAGAGTCAGAATACGTTCGCCCAATAAAGCGTTTGGATGGATCTCTCCATTCTCATCCTTGCGCAGCGGGCTATATATGCTACCCGCATTACAATAGACACAGAATTTGCTCGACACTTTGTTGATGACATCCAGCAAATAATAGGGACGCTGGATGTATTGCTCCGCACTCGCAGTCAATTCGCCTAAAGCAAGAGGCACTTCCAGCAACGTTTCCAAATCAAGGCTATACGTTGTTCCTATAGCAGCTTCTACTATATAGCCGGGAGTCAGCAAAGCTTCGTTATAGAGCACTTCTCCCATTAACTCTTTTGCCATAAGTCCTCCTTTCTTAATTCCTGCAACATCAGACGCACCGTCTCCCAACGGTAAGACAAATAATAATGATGAATAGGCATCTTGTACTCGAAGTCCGGGTTATTGATTTTTCTTCGTCCGCTCTTGATAGCAATCTCACGGCTGACAATCAAATCTTCCAATTGATTCAAGTCGCCTTTTAGCAACGAATGATAGCAGTCTTCTACAAAATGCAGGGAATTGTTTAGCAGCCTATTTGCTCCGGAGTGTAACGGAAAAAGACTGGCTATGATATCTGGTTGGTTCTCCTTGAAACGGCTGTAACATTCTTCCCATTCACGCACAATCTCTTCATCTTGGCTGTTAGAAAGAATGACGTTGTATCGCAGGAAAAGCAGATAGACAAATTCAGAGATCTCACAACTACGATGAATCATATCACGGAACTGCGGCGGGAATTCGTCTCTGTCCAACGTAAAGAAATCGCCTTCAATCTTGATCTCGTCATGTTCAAGCAAATAGCCCAGCAACGAGTGACGAACATGAATGGCCGTGAGCATGTGTTCCTTGATATAGTCACGCTCAGCAAAATTGACGTCCAGATGACATTCTTCCGGGAACTTGTAACCTAATTCGCGCGGGAACTCACAGAACGGACGGTAACTAATCGTCTCGTTTGCATCATTGGCGACATCTGCGGATTCAGTTCGCATCTGTTCCGGTCTGCTTTGCCATTGGAGCGCATAAGACCGTATAGCAGACGCGATAGTCGTCCGTTGGTCTAATTGCAAGAACCCGTACGTGCGCAGCGCAGAATTGTAGATGTATGTAGGGTCATACTTTACGAACTGATTATTAGACCGCAGCGAGTCAGCTCCAGTGATTCCAGGAGCATTAGGAGTGTTCTTGCTTAAATGACGAGTCATCGAGATCTCCTCCTCGATAATCATCTGTTGTACTTGACGCAAGCTGACATCTTCAATCCGTCGGGCTTTCTCCCATACTTTCTGATACACTTGCGGCAGTAAAACAAAGTATTTGGCATGTTGATGCAGGGTGGATATTCCGGGGAACATCTCATCAGCCAAAGCATCGCGGATACTACCGATTCCTAATTCATCGATAGCGCCCTGCTCAATTCGTCGCATGGCAAGTATCTGCTTTGCCTGCTCGGTCTTGTTTAGATGTATGTTACCTAACTGCATGGCGTTTTTGTTTTGATAATTTTGCGAATGCAAAATTACTTCTTTTTTTTGACATGTGCAAGTAATTTACTTATTTTGTTGCGTTTGCGCGCATATTTCTTGAAAATCGCGGCAAAATTACTACATACCCTATGACACTTGAGGTCCGAAGCTTTAATAAAATGCAAAAAAATGCACTTTTTTGAGAAAATGCACTTTTTTGAGCCAAAATGGGGGTGAAAATGGGTCAAAGAGCAGCTTGCGCTGCCCTTACTCATGCCCTGAAGATATAGCCATCGACCTCAGTATAATCGCCACCGGTATCGAGTGAGCGCCACACTGCCGAATAATCAATGCAGCACTGGAGCCACTGCGGGAGGTTCTTAAAGTAGCCGCACTCCTCGCACAGGTACTCGGCGAAATCTTCCGGGCTTTCGTATTTGCCCTCGTAACGTTCCTCGAAATCTTCGAGCGTGCCCTCATCCCAATTCGATAGGTACGCTTCGTATGCTTCGCGCTTTTCCTCGCTCAGGTTCGCGTACTCCTTTATTTTATCGAAAGTAGCTTCGCCCATGCAACTTTCGCAATACCACTGCGACGGGTAGTGTTCGTAATCTTGGAACATAAGTTCCGCATCGGCTTCATCCGCGTGCAGGCGGTTGCAGAACTTAATAAAATCTGCGTACTCATCAAAGGTTGATAAATCAATCCACATGCCGTAGAGACTGCCGTTGTTGTACTTGGCATACGTGCCGCAATAGACTGCGGGGTTGCTGTTCTCATAGTGTGCAGCGTGCGCACGGATTTCTTCTTTCGTTAGCGGTTCTCTGTAATACATAATCGTAAAAATTTAGAGTGTTAATAATTCAGTTATTTATGCCCATGTTTGGTTGCAGTAGGAAAAATCTTCGTATTCCTCGTAAATATCGCCCCAATCGACATCGCTCTCATTTGCGGTAATGCTGGAGCGGTGAGTAACCTTTACTAAACCTTGATTGTTAATGGGGAGGCTTTCGAAACCAATACCAAATGAAATAGATAGCTGTGCCATGATTGTATGTGTTTTAGAGTTTAACATTTGCGTATAAAGCAGTTAGCGTTTGATATAACCTTTACGGTACTTTACAAGTGTTCCGACGGAAAGTTTGCAAGGTTTTCGGGAAACAATACTCGTTTTGTGGTCGCCCAGAAAAAGGAAGATTTTTACCAGAAACATGCTTGACCTTTCAAACAAGGTAGGCGGTAACTAACTTTGCACCGGAAAGGATGTATCAGATAAACGCGGACGGCTGCGTACAAATGTACTCGGCCAAAACACGCGGGCATGAGCAAAGCATTCCCAATTTCAGTATCGGAGACGAAAGATCAGTCCTCCCTAAGACAATTAAGGAAAAGCCGGACGCTCGCAGGGTGTAATCATCAGCCGGTACAGCAAAGGGCTGTAGTTGTCCACCGGAGGTAGAATGCAGCTCCGTCAAGGCGAGCAAGTGATTATAGAAAGAGGTAGACCGTAGGTAAACATCCGCGTTAGGGATTGGAATGGGCTATGGTGTTGTACCACAATGCGGAACTTGTGAACCCCTGCAAAGCCCGACGGCGAAGCCGTAACGCCCAACAAATAATAGTCATCCAAAATACAAGGAAGCCAGTCGCGCCAGATATTATTATATTCGTCATGAACGAAACGCAAATTGTCGGAATGAAAGAGCCTCAATCGGCTCTGACTATAAGTTATACTTATAGGCTTCAGCGCGCAGGGCTTCAAACTCTGCCAAAGCCCTTGCCGCCTTGCGCTCGTGTGCAAGCTCTCTCTGCAGCTGCTGATAGAGCCAAGCACCACGGCCATTTATTAAATCATTCTCAAGCGCTATTTGCGCTTCGAACTCTGCCTTGGTGATGGTATAGCGTGCGGTGACTGTTTTCTTGACCTCGCACTTGTTTTCTTCCACGACAGTAGAAACCTGATTGAACTCGAAATCAAAACTGAGTTGTGTGTATTGCGCTTTCATAATGGCTATTGTTTGAGAGGTTACAGCCACCCGCCATTGCTGACGGGTGACTTTTCTACTTATTGTGCTTGACAAACTGCTTGCGGTACATAAAAATGGGTTACGGGGAAGAATGTGTAGGATTCACCTGTTTCCTTGTTTACCCGGCTTACCGGCTTGCCCCATGCGGGAAAGCGATTGAGAGAGGTATCAAATACTTTGTAGCCTTCATTCTCCCATTGTTCGCGGGTTTTGAGGATGGGGAGATTGTGCAGCTCCTTGTAGTAGGCGCAGAGGAGAAAATTGATGCGCTCATCAGTACCGAACTTTGCGCGGAGTTGCTTGCATAATTCACGTAGGCTTTGACGCTCTGATTTGGGTTGCTCAACTGGATTGTTCTTCACTTCAACTGCCTGGTTGTTTTTCTTAGATGCTTTCATAACTTTACTGTTTTTAGAATTGTTAGACATATTGTTTTGAGATTTGTTTCTTTTACAATGCTTTCAGAGTTGACGCAAGTGCAGTTCACCATTCTGTGATCAGCAAGACTTCCGAAAAATTTACTACCGGCTGCCTATGGATGTCCGGCTGGAGAAATTTTAAGCTCCAGCGCCGGAACATGTTTAGCCTTGCCATACGGAAAGAACCAACTACCTTTGCATTGCTAAAAGGAACGACATAAATCTCCAAAGCGATATGGCAATTCTTTAACGGAAAGTGAAAGCCAAGAATAGACCGGCATGAGTGGGGAACATCGGGCAACCATTGAGCAATAGGACTACGATTGCAAGCCCTGCCTGTTGGGACATCGAGCGACAACCCTCTGCTATTCAAGAGCAGCACCACCATCTCAAATGCGACAGGGAGAAAGGCAAAAAGTGATACCTATAAAATCGTTCACCGGAAATAGACGGATAGGAAAACGAAGAAACGGTGTCCTTCGCTTCCCGAACTTACTACCCTGCAAGCAGTAAAGGATGATGAAAAACCTCCCAATGGTGAAACCAAATGGTAATGAATAGCCGTTGTGGAAAAGTGTGGAAAGATGTGGAAGCATGTACACAACATGAAGTGCCATCAGTTACAAAGCACCAAGCACTTAAAGAAAATAATTTAAATCCTAATAGACACATTTCCATTTCAACGGATTCAACACTTGCAACAAAGATGTAACTGCTTTATTTATAGATATTTATATATTATACTATTTGTTGAATATTTAATAAATTGTTGTATAATGTTGAATATCATCCTTTGGAACTGTTGAATGGTGTTGAAAATCGTTGAACGGGTGTTGAAAGCCAAAAGCCGCACTAACCTATTTAAAACAAGTGTGTTGCATTTGTTGAATGTGTTGAACGGCTTTTCTCGGCAATCAAATCGTTTTGAGCAGACATGAAAAATGCCGCCCATTAAAGAGCGGCATTCTCGGATGAAGGAAGCGTCATTTTTCTTCATCCTCATTACCTAAACCATACACTATATCGAGATTGACACCATAGAGTTCGACAATCATATCGTAATCAAAGCAGTAGGCTTGGTCCAGCACAGACTCCGAAGAGAAAGCCGTTTGACCATCGGGAATACTGGACTGCGCGTAACCTTGGATGATGTTCTTGAAACGGAAGCTGCGTTTCTTGCCAAGGTAGGCAGGCGAGTGTTCCATATAGAAGGGCAAGGACGATTTGGACAGCAGCGACTCGCCAATCTTCTTGCTGTGCATCTGATAGAGTTCAAAGACACGTTTGTAACGCAAGTAGAGAATCTTCTTCGGTTGCGGAAACTCAATCGGCGTGGCACTGTTATCGACCTTGAGGCGATTGATGGTCTCGATACGAAAATCAGCCTGCATGACCAAGTGACCTTCCGTGCGCAGGAAGTTGATGATGTCCCACAGCGTGGACACTTCACTATTGCGCTTGGTTTCTTTGTTCTGCTCGATGATTCCGTCCACGGCGATAGCGAGCAGTTCGTCGTAGGTAAAGGGCAAATCGAGGCGGGATTGCAGGCAATGGAAAGCCGCCACTGCTGCTGCCCAGTTATTGGCGATACGGTCCTCGATGCCAGAGTTCTCCAGTGCAGCATGTAGATCAGATTGCACCTGCTGATAGGAGTGCGCGTACTCCGCTTCGACCAAGGTGCGATGACGGAGGATATCCATCGTGAGGTGCGTGCAACCCATCTTGCGCAACTCTTTGAGTTGCTGGAACTGCATCTTGGCTTGCGGCGTGAACTCGGACTTATCGTAACGCAGGAAGATGAAACGGGAGAAGAGGGCTATATCAGCCGTCGCCATCTCTTGACCGGAAAGGATGATGCCACTGTTGACGCGAGTTACCTCGCGTTTCTTGTCCTTGTCCATGTTCATGCGATTACGACCGGTGCCGTCCCATAGACCTTTGAGGAACTCACGTTTGTCGATGTCGATGGTGTTCTTGAACTCGTCTATATGCACGAGCGCGTTGGCACATTGTGCGACCGCGTCCGCCAAGGCAGGGAGCGTGGAGTTCTGGATATTCGGCGGCGTGTTCTCGATGATGAAGAACGACATGAGCGAGTGACCCAGTTCGGACTTGCCGGAGCCTTTCGGACCGAAGAGATTGAGGATGGGAAAGGACTTGGTTTGTGCCGTGACCACGTCGCGAAACAAGGTGGCGAGCAAGAAGGCAATGCCGACTTTGGCATTATCGCCGAAGACGTTAATCAGTTGCTCAGCATACTTGCGAAGCGTCACTTTGCCCAGCCCATGATGGACGAAGCTGCGTTCGAACTGATAGAGCGATTTCTGCTTCTCGTAAATGGATGAGAAAGCCGGCAAGTAGAAGTTGCCGCGGTCGCCCAGCCGGACGATGCCGAACTCATCCACTTTCTGCCACGAACGACCATCGAAGACACCATTGCCAAAGGCAAAGAAACCGTTGTCCTGCCAGCCGAGTTGCGTGATAGGTTCTGCCGTTTCGGTGGCTTTGTAGAGGAACTGCTTGAGGCGCGTCAACTGTTCCTCTTTCGCCAGCCAGACGTAGTTGCCGATACTCTCGACCTTCTGTTTGAAACGGCTGAGACTGACGAGGTCTTCTGACTTAAACTCGATGATGCGTTTCTCATGGTCCTCGTTCTCTATCTCAAAGAGACGTAGCGCCGATGAACTGCCATCGGAGATGTGAAAGAGCGGCTTGAGGGTGAAGTTCGACCAGTTGAAGATCTTACCACCGGCACCAATGGAGATATACGAGTTGCCCTTGGTCTGGAAGCCGTATTTCTCGAAGAGGTCGAAATACAAGGCATTCGGATCATTGGATTTGAGCGATTCTTCGCGGCGGTTCTGCTGTGCCGCATGGATAGCCTTGCGCCACATGGACTTGCCGGGAATGACATCGTGGAGCAGGTTGATGTACCGGTCTACTTCGTATTCGCGTTCCAGGCGCGAGAGGAGGACAGCCACTTTGTCCACTATCTCCGTAGGCGACAGACCGGAGGTCTGTAAGAGTTTCTTCGCATACCAGACAGGGAAGTCCTCTGTCTCCAAATCATCATAAAGGACACGTGCTTTGCAGAACGAATCCGGGTCTTGCTTGGTGCCGTCCTGCCCAAGCGGAATCTCCTTGACGCTTATCTCGAAGCCGAGGTTCCAAGCCTGTGCGCCGGACTTCATCACCTTCTGTATGCCGGTACCATACGGAGTGCCTACTTTCGGGCTGTCCGCATCGGGTAAGAAGATGAGTTTAGTGGCTTCGCGTTGCAAGACTTTGAACTGGTCATCCGTCCAGTCGGAGCCTAATGAGGCAACGGCGTTGAGGATGCCGATGGACTGCAGACGCAGCACATCCGGAGCACCTTCGACCAAGACATACGTGCCTTCTTTCGTAGCGGCACGCGCGGCAAGGTTGATGCCGAAGACGGACTTGCTCTTTTGATAGACGAGGCTATTGGAGGAGTTGAAGTACTTGGGCGTTTTGTCATCATCTGCCATCGTCCGACCCGTATAACCGATGATGCGGTTGTAGCGGTCGCGGATGGGAATCATGACGCGAGCACGGAAGAAGTCGTAATCGGAATTCTTCTTCTCTGAGTGCACGATAAGCCCAAGTTGCTTCAGTATTTCTTCCGAGAGCACCGTTCTTTTGACATAGTTGACAAGACCGTCCCATGCGCCATAAGCGTAGCCTATGCCGCTCTCTTCGACGAAATCTTTGCCCCAACGGTTACAGGCATACGTATAGGCGGCACGTGCCTCGTTATCCTCATTGTGGATATTCGTAGCGTAGTATTTCTGAACATACTCGTAAGCCGTGAACATAGCTTCGCGTTGCTTGTCTTGCTCATGCTCTTCGGCTGTGCGTTCGCGCGTATCTTCCTCAATAGTTATGTGAAACTTATTCGCAAGGATGCGGACCGCTTCCGGAAAATCGACGTTCTCCTTCTTTTGGATGAAAGCGATGGCATCACCGCCTTCGCCGCAACCGAAACAATGCCAGGTGTTGAGCACGGGGTTGATATGGAAAGAAGGCGTTTTCTCATGGTGCAACGGGCAGCAACACATGAACTTACTACCAGACGCTTGCAGGTGGGCATAATCCGCAACAACGTCGTGGATGTTCAACTGAGCGTGGACTAGCTCTATAGTACGATTAGAAATCATATCAATTTAAGATTATAAGGTTTGAAGAAAGAGTTGGAACACGTCCAACTCACATTGACTGCCGTTATTGCGAGATATGATAGGTTCTGTAATACCTCTCAGCAAATCGTTGTTGAGAACGATCTGCATAACGGAAACGAGCGATGATAGTGTCGATTACTTCATCCTCTAACTTGGTCAAGTTCTCATGGTCGCACTTGTAATAGAAAGTGGAGTTACTCCAGCCAGTGCGCTGCATAACTTGGTTCTTGAACTGTCGGCGACGACTGCCGTACAATTGCTCATAAAAAGATTTAAATGATTTCATAGTTTTGGTTATTTTGGTTTAAAAATTAAGTTCTAGGTTAAAAAAGTACGCCAAAATTTTGTCAATCCAAATATTTGTTGTACCTTTGCGAGTGCAAAATTATGCAAATTCTACCACATGACCAAATTTAAGATAATAAAAGTGTGCAAAGTTAGTAGTTTGTTATAATATAATTTCGCAAACGATATAAGTTGAACCATAAATAGGTAAAAAATATGTACAATCCGGAGATGATAACCATCTTGCTTGGGCAGCAAGGCAAACGTGTCAAGGATTTGGCAAAGTATTTGAGTGGCAACGAACGTCAACCGCTAACGAGTATTACCAAAGAAGGCGCCAACCCAACAGCCGAAACGCTGGAGAAGATAGCGGACTTTTTCTTGGTGTCCATCGATACACTATTTATACGGAATGAAAAGTTGCCCGAAGTGGAACAGGTATGGACCTTTGATAAACGCGCCGAATACTATGAGCGTGCTGTGGTAGCCAAAGATCGTCTGATTCAAGCGCTGGAATTTGATAGAAAGCTTCAGACAGACATGGTGGAGATGCAGCGAGAGCGAATTATGAATCTGGAGGATGAGATACGCGAGATGCGTGACCTCTTACATGCTAACAATATAAAAGTGCCCCGGCATAAACCTACTGAGCACCCAATACCTAAAGATGCGTTCGGATGGGAAGGCGAACGTCCGACTGGATTCAAGGAAGATAAATAGAATCTAATAGGGGCTGAAAAGCCTCTATTTTTTTGCTTTCCGCGAAAATCGTATAAACAATAAATAAAGGTACGCGCACCGCGTGCGTACACATGCGCAAAGCGTTTCCTTAACTTTGTGCAGTAAATATTACAAAAGTGTACAAATTTTGCATTTTTTTGCTTAAAAATTTGCATATGTCAAAAAAAAGCAGTACCTTTGCACTCGCTTTTGAAAAAGAAGTGAAACAGCCCAAAAACTGCACAAACAGTCCTAAGGCTGGACGGTATTTGAAATTGCTAACTAACTGATTGTAAATCAGGAAGAAAGTCAATAGTGAGACTCCACTTTTTCGCGAGTTCGAGTCTCGTCCGCACCGCAAAAAAGACATCCTTTCGGATGTCTTTTTTGGTTAGAGAAACCGACCTGTCTTTTTGCAATAGGCTTCGTATTCATCGCCGAAGTCACGGTGCAAGCGTTTCTCTTCGCTCAGCACTTGTACAAACATGATCGCTATGAAGATAACCCATACCAACAAGGCTTGCCACGTCCATAGCCACACGATGTAGCCTGCCAGATAGATGAACGTGCCCGTTAGCATCGGATTGCGGTTGAGACGATAGGGACCATCGGTCATCAGGTGTTGCGTACGTGAACCTATCTCATGGTCGAACGCGTCCATAGGATTACCTTTTCCACGACGTTTCATATAGACAATTGTCCATACACTAAGCGCCAAGCCTCCGAGGATCAGCACGCCTGCAATAGACGCACGCAAGGCTCCGATATGTTCCAATGCCGGCATGCCTGATGCCAGCCACATAATCGTCGGCAACAACACAACGAACATCACTCCGCCAAGCACGTAACCGGCAATGTCTTTAATCGATATCATAATATTTCATTCAGTTTGTCTTCTCGTATGATATTTGGTACTGACTTGCCAGCCAGCACAAGGATTTTCTTGCCGCTACGATAGATATGCAACTGCCGCGAACGAACAACCGCCGTTAAAGTCGGGTCTTTTTCTATCTGCTCACGTATAGCACGGTATTCGCCTTCAAACAACTTCCGCTGCAAGTGGCTGCACATATTAGTGGTGTCTATTTTCATTAATCGTCCCAGCCCTGCGATGTGCAGGTAAGTTCTGTTGTTTTGATTTTATCCATCATCTCAAAAAGAGTGTTTCTATAGTCTTGTTGACTGACTTATGCTGGCATCGAGAGAACATCCATTTTAGCGTGACGTTCTGTATATAGGTGGTTACAGTAGCCCCAATAAGCACAGCGATAAATGTGAATAACCATTTGGGCATACCACACGCATTCGTCAAACCGGCGACATCATAGATTTCAAGAAGCTTCAGCCATATAATATGCCAGAAATAGATCCACATAGAATGTGAACCGATGAAACCGCAGAGCCGGTCAAGGTGCATAAAGGTCAATACCCGAACAATCCACGCTCGCCCCCACCATAACAGCACAATACACATCACTGCATAAGACGTGTAGTACAATCGGGGCGGATACTTGGAAATCTGTGTCGCTTGATATGAACCCGTCTCATAGTAGTATTGCAGCGCGAAAAGTACATAAAGGATGGCTGCCAGTATCAAAATGATGATTTGTGTCTTACGAGATAGAGTATCTATGACATAGCCGAAAGCAAAAATCAAAATATAAGGTATTGTCATGGATAAATAGAACGTCCAATTATCTTCCATTTCCGGAGCATAGACTTCAAAAAGACACAATATCGCCACTACGCACGGGACTATGACTTTAGCTGAAAATGTTCTCCGTATCAAGGGTAACAGTGGTGCAAACAAGGCTGTAATCAGAAACACTCTCATGATCCATACATACCAATACGTGCCTAAAGTAAGATAACCGGAGACCTCTTGCGAAGTAGGAACATAAGACGTCAGTATGTACATCAGCCCCCAATAGAAACCTATAAAAAGCCATGTAGGAAGCAAGATTTGCTCGATTCTTCTCCAATAGTATAGCAGTACCGACGGGACAGTATCAAAACTCCTACTACTATATGACAGCCCCACTCCGGATAGAAAAACCATCAACGGCACATCAAAATTTCGCAATTGACATAGCGTGATATATGGAGGATATACATGAATCAGTATAATTCCCAACAACGCAATAGATCGAAGTATATCGATTGCTATGTCTCTGTCTTTAGACGCCACGATTTTCTGTTTCCTTATTTATACGTCACGGTTTCGCTGAGGGGCTTGCGGGAGAAATGATGGTCGCTCGGCTTGGCGTTCTCGGATGCATAACCGCAAGGTAACAGGAAGGACGGCCTGTGGTTAGCCGGTAACTCAAACGCGGCTGCCACTTCTGCCGGATCGAACCACTTCACCCAACAGGTACCAAGTCCGAGTTCGGTAGCTTCCATCATCATGTGCGTACCTACAATCGAGCAATCCATATCGCCGGAGTTAGTGCCATCTTCTTTAGTCCACACAAGCTCGGTATCATAGCATACAAGGAACACCACCGGCGCGCCGTATGCACAACGGGTCAGGGCGTTGATCTTGATAATCGCCTCCGGACTTTGCAGCACGTAGATATGCTGCGGTTGCACGTTCTTGGCGGTCGGTGCAAGACGACCGGCTTCAAGGATAGAATCCAGTTTAGCTTGCTCTACCGGTGTCTCTGCGTACTCACGCACGGCATAACGCTGCCGCGCTAAATCCAGGAATGACTTGTTCTGTTGAACGGGTTGATTACTGCATGCAGCAAAACTGATTGCCGCTAATGCAAGGATGATTAGTTTTCTCATATTTGTGTCAATTTACAATATACCTTATAATGCATTAAACTCTTTCATGAGCGCAATGATGAACATCATACCCGAAGTCTCATGCCCCAGATTGAGCGACACGCTGTCTATCGTCACATTGTTGCACCCCTGATTCTCAAAGAAACGGTACAACTCGCGTGAGTTACCAAACGGTACCACATCGTCTTGCTGCGAGTGGTAAATCTGCAACCTCGTGTCCGCGTCCGGTGTCCAGCCTTGCATGACATTCAACCGGTCGGTGTATGCCGTCATCTGCTTCGTCTCCGCCGAAGTGGGGTCAAGATACTCCGGCTGGATGAAATCAGGGAGACTGTCGCTACCCAACAGCTCACTCGCCTCGTCCATAGTGAATTTCTTGGACACAAACCATGTCTTCCAGTTGGACGACAGGGGCGACTGGAACATCCGGTCGTAGGCTAATCCCAATCCGTATAACTCGTTGAGCGTGATAACGGTCAGCGGCAAGGCGGCTGCCATACCGAGTTTCTTCCATTCCATATAGGTCTTGTAGGTCAAGGTCAGGTCATACGGTCCTGCGCCTGCGATACTCTTGAGGAAATGCACGCGCCCGCGGTACTCCGTCTGCGACAGTCTCACTTCCGCAACGGTCGTCTGACCGCCTTGCGAATAACCGAAATTAATGATGCTGTCGCTCAGCGTGTATCCCTGACCGACAAGCCACTCGCGCGCTGCCAGCAACGCATCAATGGAAGAACGCGCATTCGCCTCGCCGAAGCAATAGGCTTGTATCTTGTCCGATGTCTCGCCGAAACCCTCATAGTCCGCACTCACTACCGCAAAATCCTTCGCTAAAGCGGCTTTCTGCATGTCCGTATTACCCGCTGTAGGACACTCTGCCGCGCTCATGATTGTATAGTGGTTATACAACGCCATGACGCCGATATGCTTGCTCTGCACTTGGTTCGTACTCAGTTGTAACAAGGCCGACTGCCACTGAGGGCGACCCATATAATCCTGCGTCAGATAAAGGAACTTCACGTCATACGAATCCGAGGTCTCACTCGCTTCCACTACCTGCAACCCCATGTCCGGCTCCACAAACGTGATACTGTCAGGATTGACTACCAACGGCTTGCCCGCTTTCCATACATACGTCTGGGCGGAAAGGGAAAGATGAAAAATGAAAAGTGAAAAGATTATAAATATACGTCTCATAATTTTTAATTTTGAATTCTTAATTCTTAATTTCTACCTTCCTCCCTCGTACATCGTACATCGTTCCTTCGTACAGGATATAGAGTTGTCCGTCCTTGATGAATTTCTCACTCTTCACTCTTAACTCTTTACTCTTAACTTCGTCAAGCCTCTCCGGACTACTGCTTTCGGTGAACACGATCGCTTGATAATTGTACTTGTACATCGGAGTCTGAGCTCCGTCCTTGGCTGCGATGATCACCACGCTATCCTGCGTAAAGACCACCTTCTGCAAGGTGTTCAGCGCCACTTCACTCTCATCGCCTGCTACGGGCACAAACCGCATTACCGGAGTTCCCTCTGCCCATGCGAGTGGTACGAGCGTGCACATCAGGGCGATTAATAAAAAGAATCTGTGTTGCATATTGTTGTATGATTTTTGTTGCTGCGCCAATTGGGCACAAGGGTAGTAAAATAAATGTTCAATTTGGGCCACACGAGAGCATCACCTGAGCAATACGAGATAAACACGAGACAAACACCTGACTAAAAATGTTCCAAATTCCACCACCTATTTAACAACCATTTTTAAACTTTTTTGTGTATAATCTCTCTCCAGCCGTTGGGGAAGGAGATATTGTCCATCTCACAAGCGGCTTTGAACAAAGGGGCCATCTCTTCGTTGGTGAAGCCGGCAATGCCGCAACCGATACGAGTGACGCGGAAAAGCAATTCGGGATGTTGCTTGGCATATTCGATGAACTCATCCACGTATGGACGGATGGTCTCAACACCGCCTTGCATGGTCGGGATGGCATAACATTGTCCGGTGGGACCGACGCCTACGCCCATCTCTGCGCCGAATAACTTATTCGCCGTACGTGCTGCTCCTCCGCCGTGCATGCCGGCGAGGTTACTGCCAAAAACAAAGATCTCATTCGGTTGGAGAGTCGTGATATACTCAGGTGTGATTCGTTGTGCCATAATATACAAAGGGACAAAGTACGCTATACAAATTTGGCACAAAGGTACAAAAAATAATTCATATTTGCAAAAAAATACAAAAAAATTGCAAAAATATTTGCACAATTAAAAAAAAAGCAGTACCTTTGCACCCGCTTTTGAAAAAAGCATGGTCCATTAGCTCAACTGAATAGAGTACCACACTACGGATGTGGGGGTTGCAGGTTTGAATCCTGCATGGATCACGAGACATAAAATGAACGAGCGTCTGAAAGTTTACTTTCAAGCGCTTGTTTGTTTTATGGCTTGTAAGACGTCACACCGAAGGGTGACGGATTACGTAGAAATCCTGCATCACCGTAGAAATCCTGCATGAACAGTACCGTGGGCGACTTTTTTTGTTATACGCGCCTCCCGGCAGGTCATGTCTGGATTTTTGTATCGGTTACGGCGAACATCTTTTCCCGTCAGTATCTCGTACCATACACAAGCAGCCGTATAACGGCCGTAGGTATAGTTGAGATGGTAGCCATCGCGACACATGGTATCGCCGAGCTTTGTTTCCCGCGCGCGCTGAATAGCCGAGCCACAAGGGATAACGATTAGAGGATTAGAGGTTAGTGGGTTAGAGGTTATTTCTTGCACATATTTGGTACAGGACTGGATGGAGTCCCACATCTCCGACTGGTTGTTGTGGTAACGAGGATAGGCAGGGTGTTTAGCATCCTTGCTGTATGCCCAGGTCTGCATCCAACACAGTTGCGCCTCCGGCTGATAAGCGCGCACGGTATCGATGAGCATCGAGAGCCAAGGCTCATAAGAAGCACGGATGCCGCTGTCGTGACTTGCCTGCTGCAAGGAGATATAATCGTACTTGCCGTCACGGAGAGCCTGGCGGAGGGAGAGCGTGTCCTTGACGACACGATAATTTTGATTTCTGATTTCTGGTTTTTGATTCGTACAGACCCTGTGACTATAGGCGGCAGTGTCTTTCATTAGAAACTCGGCATGTTGCTGCAACGAACAACCGCCATAATAGAGATTATGTACCTCGACCTCCACGCCGGCGGCCTCGCAAAGCGGCACCAGTTCCTGCTCCACGGCATCCCATGAGAACGAGTTGCCGATGCAGAGGACTCGAATGACGAGTAATATGGCTAATTGCACATTATACATTGTAAATTGTACATTTGTTAGTGAGCGACTAACCAGTTTACTCCGACACCGCATTCGGCAATCAGCGGAACGGACAGATGGACGGCATTCTGCATCTCCGTGACCACTATCTCGCGCACACAGTCCACTTCGTTTACCGGCACATTGAAATTCAGTTCGTCATGCACCTGCATAATCATTTGCGCCTTGAGCTGTTCCTGTTTGAGGCGTCGATGGATAGAAACCATCGCCATCTTGATAATATCAGCCGCCGTGCCTTGGATAGGTGCATTGACAGCATTACGCTCTGCAAACGAACGCACGGTAGCATTCTGCGAATGGATATCCGGCAGATAACGTTTGCGTCCGAAAAGAGTCTCAGCATACCCGCGCTGACGCGCTAATTCTTTTTGCGACTCGATATACTGTATCACGCGCGGGAAAGCCGCGAAATAATCATCAATAAGCTGCTTGGCTTCGGTACGGGAACAATCCAGTTGCTGCGCTAGACCGAAAGCCGAGATACCGTAAATAATACCGAAATTGGCCGTTTTGGCCTTACGGCGCTGGTCTTTGGTGATCTGCTCGATCGGCAGACCGTAGATACGCGCCGCCGTAGCCGCATGGATATCCTGCCCTTCGCGGAAAGCAGCCAGCATATGTTCATCCTGACTGAAATGCGCCATCAGACGCAGTTCAATCTGGCTATAATCGGCACTGAGGAACAGACATCCCTCATCCGGAATTACCGCCTCGCGGATGAACCGTCCCCGCTCCGAACGGATAGGCAGGTTCTGCAGGTTCGGGTTACTCGACGAGAGACGACCGGTAGCCGTAACCGTCTGGTTATAGGTCGTATGGATCTTACCGTCGGCAGCAATATAACCCGGTAACGCGGCGATATAAGTCGTAATCAGTTTCTTGAGTTCGCGGTAATCGAGGATCAATCCCACTACCGGATGGCACTCTTTGAGCGCAACGAGTACTTCCTCAGACGTGGAGTACTGACCTGTCTTGGATTTCTTGGCCTTCGTATCGAGTTTGAGTTTGTCGAAAAGCAATTCGCCCACTTGCCGCGGACTATTGATATTAAACGTTTGTTCCGCCAAGTCGTATATCCGCTGCTCCAGGTCGTTCAGTTCAGCCGTCAGCGTTGTCTCCGCCTCTTTGAGTTTATTCACGTCGATACGTACCCCGGCTGCTTCCATCTCGCGCAACACCGGCACCAGCGGCAGTTCCACTTCGTTATACAGATTCCATAAGTCGGTGTCCGCCTTCAGCGCGTCCCAGTCGGGCTCTTTGTACGGATTGAACGCCACTTCGGGATTAAGAAGATACTGACACAATCGGTTTTCAACGGTATCAAAAGATGTCGTTGGTCGTTGGTCGTTAGCCGTTAGCCGTTGGTCGTTGATTGTTGATTGCTCTTCTTCGAAGCCGAAGAGGTCGAGTTGGTTCGGGTCGGCGGGCTTGGCTTTCTTGGGAGAACTCGGAGTATTCTGAGTATTCTGAGTGTTCTGAGTATTCGGAGCCGTCGGATTCAGTTTTTTGAGGAGAGTGTTAAACTCCAACTCTCGATAGAGTGCTGTGAGCTGGTCGATATTCGGTTCCTTCTTGCTCAGCAGGGTTTCATCCAACGCGATGGGTACATCGGTACGGATAGTGGCCAGAAAACGCGAGAACTTGATTTCCTCTACCTGGCTCTCCACTTTCTGCCGCAGTGCCCCTTTGATCTCCTCCGTGCGGGCAAGCATGTTATCAATCGAACCAAACTGCTGGAGAAGCGCTACAGCGGTTTTCTCCCCTACTCCTTTACAACCGGGGATATTATCGGAGGCATCGCCCATCAGGCCGAGGAGATCGATAACCTGGTCTTTGTTGTTCAGCCCGTATTTGTCGCAGACCTCTTTTGGTCCCATCAACTCAAAACCTCCCGTATGGCGTGGGCGATACATGAAAACATGGTCGCTTACCAACTGTCCATAATCCTTATCCGGCGTAGCCATATAGACCTCAAAGCCGGCTTGTTCGCCCTGAATGGAAAGCGTTCCGATGACGTCATCCGCTTCAAAACCCGGCACTTCGAGTATCGGTATATTCATGGCTTCCAAGAGCTTTTTGATGACCGGCACGGCCTTGCGGATATCTTCCGGTGTCTCGGGTCGCTGGGCTTTGTATTGCTCGTACGCCTCATGCCGGAACGTGCCGCCGGCAGGGTCAAAAGCCACACCTACATGCGTCGGATGGATTTTACGGAGCAGATCCTCCAGCGTAACGGCAAAACCGAAGATGGCGGACGTATTCTCGCCCTTACTATTCATACGCGGCGCGCGGATGAACGCATAGTACGCACGGAAAATCATCGCGTAAGCATCAATAAGAAGCAGCTTTTTCATATTACCATTTAATTGGTTCTAAACCGTGTTTAATCAAGTAATTGTTTGCGGCGGAGAAATGTCCGCAGCCGTCGAATCCACGATAGACGGAGAGAGGCGAGGGGTGCGAAGTTTGCAGCACGAGATGTTTGCGCCGATCGATGAACTGTCCCTTACGCTGGGCATACGAGCCCCAAAGCATAAAAACGATATGTTCCCGCTCTCTATTAAGCGCCGCGATAGCCGCGTCCGTCAGTTCCTCCCATCCTTTCCCCTGATGGCTTCCGGCCTTATGGGCTTCTACAGTAAGCGTTGCATTGAGCAGCAGTACGCCCTGCTCCGCCCAACGACGCAGATCGCCGCTTTGAGGAACAGGCGTTCCGAGATCACGATGAATCTCTTTGTATATATTCACGAGCGAAGGAGGAATCACTACACCATCCGGCACAGAGAAACTCAATCCCATAGCCTGACCATCCTCATGGTAAGGGTCCTGACCGATGATCACCACCCGCACACGGTCGAACGGGCAGGAATCAAAGGCATTAAAAATCAGACCTGCCGGAGGGAAACACCGACGGGTCTGATATTGTTGGCGCACATATTGAGTGAGGAGTTCGAAATAGGGTTTGTCAAACTCCGGTTGCAATACTCGCTTCCATGACTCCTCAATACGGACGAACATTTGTGATTTCAAATTTTTGATTTAATCGACAATCAGCATGGCATCTCCGTAGTCTCCGAAACGGTAACCTTTCTCTACGGCTACTTCGTACGCATGCATCGTCTCTTCGTAACCACCGAAAGCCGCCACCATAAGCAATTGGCTGGACATCGGCATATAGAGATTGACAAAGAAACTGTTGGCTACCGAGAAATCGTACGGCGGATAGATGAACTTGTTCGTCCAACCGTCAAAGGGCTTGAGTTGTCCGTTGGTTCCCGCCACATGCTCCAGTGCGCGCATAACTTCCGTTCCGACGGCGCAAATATGCTTCATCTCGTCATGTGCCTTGTTCACCGCTTTCGTCATCGGCTCGGAAAGGATAATCTGCTCGGATTCCATCTTGTTTTTCGTCAGGTCCTCCACATCGATCTCTTTGAAGATACCGAGCGATACATGGCTGGTAAGACAGGTCGTCTCCACGCCGCGAATCTCAAGGCGTTTGAGCAGTTGTTTGGAGAAGTGCAGCCCGGCAGCAGGAGCCGCTACCGCACCAATCTTATCCGCAAAAATAGTCTGATAGCGCTCGATATCCATATCCCGTACAGGCTGGTCACGGAAGATCTCTTCGTATTTT
>Ga0247610_10000828_pt1 | contig 41261 bp, 36 predicted proteins | sample 174DNAGHGhighgp2_FD_193483 | JGI IMG/M metagenome (GOLD analysis project Ga0247610, IMG submission 193483) | Sheep rumen microbial communities from Palmerston North, Manawatu-Wanganui, New Zealand - 1742 DNA GHGhigh gp2 | ecosystem: Host-associated > Mammals > Digestive system > Stomach > Rumen...
GTGGCGATAGCAAGGTGGATACACCTGTTCCCATACCGAACACAGAAGTTAAGCACTTTCACGCTGATGGTAGTAAGTTAAATCTTGCGAGAGTAGGTAGCTGCCAGGCTGTCTCTTTGTATATATTGAATTATCTTTATTAAATGGCTTTAGCCATTTTTTTATTTACTATTAAGAGTTCATTAACTCTTTTTTATTTTGCCTATTTTTGATATAATGATTTTGTATTTTATATTGAGGTATTTATTATGGAAGAAAAGAAAGAAGAAGGTTTCTTAAAAAAAGCATTTAAACCAAATAAATTTGTTCCAATTTTAATATATATTTTATTTTTCTTTGTATTATCTATATTAATTACATATCTTTGTGCATATATTTATTCAAATGCCACAGGTGTTTCTTTTGAAGAAATTAAAAATAGCTATACATTAAGGTCAGATGAATTTCATTCACTTGCACCTGATATATTAAAGGCTAACGCAGTAACACAAGGATATTCAAATTTTCTAATTTATTTTTTAGCTTTAGGATTAATAATAATATTTACAAGAGATGTATTTAAATTAGACTTAATTAAAATAAAAGATAAGAAAAAATTCTATGCTTGGTTTATTCCTGTATCAACTGTATCTTTTGTTTTAATATGTTATTTAGTTGATTTTTTATGTAATAAGGCTGTTGATTCATCTGAAAATCAATTGCAAATAGAAAATATATTAAAAAATGGTGGTGCTTTACCTATGATTATTACAACCATATTTTTAGCACCATTATTAGAAGAATTAATATTTAGAAAATGTATATTTTCACTTTGTGGAAAAGATAGAATAGTTTTAGCATACATTGCATCTATTGTATTATTTGTTTTACCACATATGTTATCAACAAAGGCTGATATTGAAATTTGGATTATACAATGTATTCCATATGTTGTTGCTGCATCATTATTTGCAGTGATTTATCATTTATCAGGATTTAATTTTTATGTAACATTATTAGCCCATATAGCAAATAATGTTTTAGCTATAATATTAGTTTATAGATAGGAGAATAATATGTTAAAGATAAATATTGAAGATTATAAAGAAAATGTATTTACAGAAATAAATAATAAATGGGGTATTATTACTGCAGGTGATAAAACATCAGGATTTAATGGTATGACAGTATCATGGGGTGGTTTTGGTATTATGTGGAATAAACCAGTAGCTTATATATTTGTAAGAAAATCTAGATATACTCATGATATTTTAGATAAATCTAATCATATTACAATTGCCTTTTTATCTGACAAATATAAAGAAGCAAAAGCCCTATTTGGTTCTAAATCAGGTAGAGATATTAATAAATATGAAGCTGCAAACTTACATCCTGTATTTGAACCTGATTTCAATGGATATTATCCAAGTGAAGCAGATTATGTATTTAAAATGAACGTTTTATATAAAAAAGATTTAGATTCTATGCCTAAAGACATTGAAGCTAAATTCTATCCTACAAATGACTTACATACAATGTATATTTGTGAAATCAAACAATATTTAGTAAAAGAAGAACTAGTTAAATAGGAACAGCTGTTCCTATTTTTTTATAAAATAAAAAAGCCATTTTATAAATGACTTTTAAATGTTTTTTAATAAATTTTCATTAACTATGTTATAAACATCAATTTTTTCTTTCTTTAAAACATAGCTAAATTCATCAACAATAAGTTTTTCAGCATCATGCATAACTTGTTCATCACAAGCATGTAATTTTCTAACTTTATCTTTTAAACTTAATTGATGTTTCTTAACAGATTTAAGCATTTGTAGTGTATCTTTTCTATTACCTTTTTTAATAATATCATTAAATGCTTTTTTTCTTTCATTATCATTATTTATCCAGAATGTTTCAAGATAAGGAATTTCATCAATAATTTCATTTATCTCATTTTCAGATAATAATCCGTGTAATCTTGACATAGTAATTGGATTTTCAACAGGAATTGTTAATTCTGTTTTAGCTTCTGATAGTGGAACAAGCACATAATATTTAGTTAAATTGCCATTGAAATTCATTTCAATGATATTTTCAACTCTACAAATTCCGTATGTTGTATAAACTACAACATCACCAATTTGAAACATTGATAAAACCTCCTTTACCTATATTTTATTGTTAATACGAAAACTCCCCGATAATATTATATCATAATTTAACCCTTTTTTCAAAAACAAAAATCTAATAATTTTATTATATAATTTTTATATTAAATATTATATAATATATGCTAGAAGGTTGTGGGTATTATGATCAATAGCTATAATGATTTTAAAATATTCATAGAAAATTTAGATTATAAACCTAAATTATTATTACATGCATGCTGTGCACCATGTTCTAGTCATACATTAATGGTATTAAAGGATTATTTTAAAATATCTATTTTTTATTCAAATGATAATATATATCCAAAATCTGAATATGATAAAAGATTAGAAGAAATAGAAATTTTTGTAAAAAAAATATCTGATGATATTGATGTAATTCATGATGAATATAAAGAAGATGATTATAATAATGCAGTTAAAGGCTTAGAAAATCTTGGTGAAAGAACTAAAAGATGTTATGAATGCTATAAGCTAAGATTAGAAAAAACTGCTATAAAAGCTAAAGAATTAAATTATGATTATTTTTCTACAACACTATCTATTTCACCATATAAGGTAGAAAAATGGATAAATGAAATAGGCTATATGCTAGAAGAAAAATATGATATTAAATATTTATTTTCTGATTTCAAAAAAGAAGCAGGATATAGCCATAGTATAGAATTATCTAAAGAATATGGCCTATATAGACAAGATTATTGTGGATGTAAATATTCACTAAAAGAAAGGGATGAAAGAATTGAGAGAACTAAAGAAAAAATCAATAGTTAAAAGACTTACTATCCCTGAAAATAAAAGATTAATATTTGTATCAGATATTCATGGAGATTTAGAAACATTCAAAAAAGGATTAGAAAAAATTAAATTTTCAGATGATGATTATTTATTCATTATTGGAGATATCCATGAAAAAGGTGATGCATCATATAATTTAAAAACATTAAGATATGTTATTGAATTATCTAAATTACCTAATGTTTATCCTATGTCAGGTAATTGTGATGAAGTATTTAGATTTATATTACCAGAAGACGCAAAGGATAATTTCTTATATTATGCAAACATTAAAAAGCATTCAATTATAAATGATATTGCAGAAGAACAAAATTATAAATTATCTATGGATATGGATGTATCAGATTTTGTTAATATGGTACAAGAAAAATATTCAATGTTCTATGATTTTATGGATTCACTTGCTGATGTTATTATAATCAATGATAAAATTGTTTTAGTCCATGGTGGAATAGATGATATTAATAATATTCCAACATATTCTATAGATATGCTTAAATATGATAGATTTTATGAATTATCTAAGCCTCAAGAAAAATTAATGATTGTAGGTCATTATCCTACAAGAAATTATAGAGGAGATATTTCTTGTGTAAATCCAATTTTTGATTTCAAAAAGAAAATTATATCTATAGATGGTGGAAATCACATTGTTAAGGGTGGTCAAATTAATTTTGTATTCATTGAATCATTAGAAACAATGAAATTTGGTTATATTTGGGTTGACCATTATCCAAAAGAAGAAATAAAACAAGATGTAGATTATGATGATCCACAGGTTTTAGTTAATATAACATTTGGTGATAACGAAGTTGAAATAATTGACCAGGATTTGGATTTCTATTTAGTAAATCATATTAAAACTAAAACAAAAATGTGGGTTCATACATCTTTTGTATATCAAGACCCTAAAACTAAAAAATATTATGCATATGATGCTTCAAATAATTTCTTATCAGTAAAAAAGGGAGATATTGTATCAGTAGTTAAAAAAGCTAATCCATATAGTGTCATTAAGAAAAATGGTTATATTGGATTAATAGATACAAAATATTTAGATGAAAATTAATTATTTAATAAATAAAGAAATTAAAGTAAGAGATTATTTGTTATCATTTTATTTATCTAAATCTAAAATATACAAACTATTTTTAGATAAATGTATATCTATTGGTGATAATATAATTAATGAAAATTATATATTAAAGCCAAATGATATTTTAACAATTGACTATAAAGAGAAAAGAGATTATAAGCCTGAAGAATTTAATCTTGATATTTTATATGAGGATGATTATTTTTTAATTATAAATAAGCCAAAAGGATTAATAATACATGATGAATCTAATTCATTATGTAATAAGGTTTCTTATTATTATTTAAAAAATAATATTGATTTAAATATAAGATTTGCACATAGATTAGATATGGATACTACAGGAGTAATAATATATGTAAAATGCCCATTATGCTTAGCTTATATGAATCATTATATTGAAACACATGAGATAAGAAGAAATTATGTGGCAGTTGTAAATGGTATTTTTAAAAATAAAAAGGGAACTATAAATTTACCTATTGGTGAAAATAGGCATATAGCTAATAAAAAAAGAGTATCTAAAACTGGTAAAGAGGCAATTACTCACTATGAGGTTTTAAAGGATGATGGAAAAAAATCTTTACTTAGTATATTGCTTGAAACTGGTAGAACTCATCAAATTAGATGTCATATGGAATATATTGGTCATCCATTAATTGGAGATACTTTATATGGAGATAAATCTAATTTATCTAATAGATATTTATTACATAGCTATAAGGTTTCATTTATACATCCAATAACAGGTAAAAAGCTTGATATAGTATCAAAAATACCAGAAGATTTTATTTTGAGGTAGTATATTTATGATAACAGGAAAATATATCAATAAATTTTATTTTAAATATTTTTGGTTTTTCTTCATTGGAGTATTATTTTTAATTGCTATTGATATACTCCAATTATTGATACCAGAAGTAGTAGGTAAAATGATTGATGGTGTAAAGGATAATACATTATTTAATGATAATAAAATATGGGAATATTTATTAACACTTGTAATTGTTGCCATAAGCTTATTAATTGGTAGATTTGCCTGGAGATTTTTATTCTTTGGAGCATCTACAAGAATAGGTGCTGATTTAAGATATGATTTATTTAATCATTCTTTAAAATTATCTAACCAATTTTATAAGGAACATAAAATTGGTGGTTTAATGGCTTTATATACTAATGATATAGATGTTATTACAGATTCATTTGGAGATGGATTTATATTTTTAGTAGATGCATTATTTTTAGGTGTTTTATCATTTGTAAAAATGATTATAGTAAACTGGATATTAGCTCTAATATCTTTAATACCTTTAACATTAATGCTTGTATCAACATTAATATTATCAAAGCTACTTGAAAAAAGGTTTAAAGAAAAACAAGAAGCATATGATTCTTTATCAGATTTTACAGAAGAGAATTTTACAGGTATTCACGTTATTAAAGCTTTTGTTAAAGAAAGAATTGCTGTAAGAGAATTCTTGAAGGTTAATCAAAATAATTATGATAAAGAAATAGCACATGTAAAATTATCTACAATGCTAAATATTGTCCTAGATTCATTCATTATGCTAATACTTGCAATAATGATTGGTCTTGGTGCATATTTTGTTGTAAGTGGAAAAGTATTCTTTAATGAAATATTTACAGTAGGTAGAATGTTTGAATTTATTGGCTATTTTGATACATTAATATGGCCATTTTTCGCTATGGCAATGTTACTTAGAATTAGAGCACAGGCTAAGGCATCATATAAAAGAATAGAAGAATTCTTAGATTCTAAAATTGATATAGTTGATACTAATACAAAAGATGTTAATGAAATCATTGGTAAAATTGAATTTAAGAATTTATCATTTATGTATCCTGATGGAAATAAAAATACATTAGATAATATTTCATTTGTAATTAATCCAGGTGAGGCTGTAGGTATAATTGGTAAGACTGGGTCAGGTAAAACTACATTAGTTGATTTATTACTTAGAGTATATAACCTAAATCCTGGTGAATTATTAATTGATGATATGGATATTATGAATATTCCATTTAAAACAATAAGGGATAATATAGGATATGTTATTCAAGATAATTTTATTTTCTCAGATACAATAGAAAATAATATTGCATTTGCATATAAAGATATTGATAATGAAAAAGTTAAAGAAGCTGCAAGACTTGCTGATCTAGATGGAAATATTAAAGATTTCCAAAATAAATACCAAACTGTACTTGGTGAAAGAGGAGTAACTCTATCTGGCGGACAAAAACAAAGATTATCTATAGCAAGAGCTATTATTAAAGATCCTAAAATATTAATTTTAGATGATTCAATGAGTGCGGTTGATACTAAAACAGAAGATGATATCTTAAATAATTTAAGAAGAGTTAGAGCAGGTAAAACTACAATAATGATTGCTCATAGAATATCAACTGTATCTAGCTTAGATAAAATTATTGTTTTAGATGAAGGAAAAGTAAGTGGAATTGGTACTCATGATTATTTAATTAAGAATAATGAAATATATCGTGAATTAAATCATCTACAAGAACTTGAAAAAGAAGTTAATGGAGGTGATTTAAATGAATAAATTTGATGATAATAAAAAAATTAAGACATATTCAACAGGTCATTTAATAAAAAGATTATTTTCATATATAAAGCCTTATAAGGCTAAATTCATATTAGCACTAATATTAACATTATTTACTGTATTAATGGATTTATTACCAGCATTAATTCAAGGTAGTATAATTGGTATTTTATCATTAGAATCATTTAGTGAAGCTAATGACCCTAAGTTATTAAATATAGCAAATTATTTTATGGAAAATTTAAATATAACTTTAAAGGAATTTAAGCTATATTCATCTTTAACTATAATTGGTGTTTATATTTTAATAATTGTATTAAATGGATTTATCTTATATAAATCTACAATGATTTTACAAAAGATAGGTCAAGGTATAGTAAAGAAATTAAGAGAAGAGACATTTAGTCATATTGAATCATTATCAATTGCTCAAATAAATAAAAACCCAATTGGTAAATATGTAACAAGAGTTACATCAGATATGAATAAGATAAGCTTATTATATTCTGATGTAATAGTTAATATGGTAAAAGCATTCTTATCAATTATAGTTGTATTAATTGTAATGATTGTTATATCACCTTTATTATCATTATATGTATTAATGGTTACACCACTTTTAATTGTATTATCTATTTTATTTAATAAATTATCTAGAAAGCAATTTAGATTAGTAAGAGGTTCAATATCAAATATTAATGCATATTTAAATGAGAATTTATCAGGAATGAAAGTAATTCAAATCTTTAATCAAGAAGATAAAAAGAGAAATGAATTTAAAACTAAAAATCAAGAATTAAAGAAAAATCAATTAAAACAAATATTAATATTTAGTATCTTTAGACCTTTAATTTATTTCTTATATCTAGCTACTAGATTAATTATTCTATTTAGAGGAGTATTCTTAATAAAAGATAGAAGATTAACAATTACAAGCTGTGTATCATTCTATAATTATATTTCTAATTTATATAACCCAATTCAAAATCTAGCAGATTTATTCCAAACTATGCAAAATGGATTTGCATCATCTGAAAGAATATTTGAATTATTAGATACAAAAATAGAAATTGAAAATGAAGATGATGCAATAGAATTAGATTCATTTAAAGGTAAAATTGAATTTAGAAATGTATGGTTTGCATATATTGATGAAAATTGGATTTTAGAGGATGTTTCATTTGTAATTAAACCAGGAGAAACTGTTGCTTTTGTTGGTGCAACAGGTGCAGGTAAAACTACAATATTAAGCTTAATTACTAGAAATTATGAAATTAATAAAGGCGAAATTTTAATTGATGATATTCCTATTAAAAAGATTAAAATTGAATCTTTAAGATCTAATATAGGTCAAATGCTTCAAGATGTATTTTTATTCTCAGGTACTATTAAGGATAATATTACATTGCATGATGATAAATTTAGTGATGAAGAAATTATTGCAGCTGCAAAATATGTTAATGCTGATAAATTAATTGATAAGCTAGATGGTAAAATGGAATACAAAGTATTAGAAAGAGGATCTAATTTCTCATCTGGTGAAAGACAATTGATTTCATTTGCAAGAACAGTAGTGCATAAACCTAATATTTTAATATTAGATGAGGCTACAGCAAATATTGATACTGAAACAGAAGTATTAATCCAAGATTCATTAGAAAAGATGATGAATATAGGAACAATGCTGATTGTTGCTCATAGATTATCAACAATTCAGCATGCTGATAAAATAATTGTCCTACATAAAGGAAAGATTATGGAATCAGGAACTCACCAGGAACTTTTAAAACAGCATGGTTTGTATTATAATTTATATGAATTACAATATAAACATTTAGAAGCGGGTGAGTAGCTTGGAGATATTAAAAAAATATTTGAAATATTTTATTCCAATTGGAATATTATTAATAATATTATTTGTATTAGTATTATTCTTTAGTATCCCAAGAGTGTCATATAAATATGATAATTATTCTAATTCATATTCAGTAAAAAGTGTCTATGGAAATGCTAAATCATATAAGATTAAGTCTAGTTATAAAAATAAAGATGTTACATCAATTGATGTAAGAGCATTTTATAAAAAGGATATTAAAAAGATAATCTTTGTAGATTCAAATAATATTGAAAAAATAGAAAGATTAGCATTTTCTAGATGTAAATATTTATCTGATATAGATATATCTAATGTATATTATTTTGAAAATAATTCTTTTTCATATTGTGAATCATTAAAAGTAGAAGAATTAAATGCAATTGAAATTGGTATGTCTTCATTTTATGGTTGTAAATCAATTACAAATATAAAATTAAATGAAGGTTTAAATTCAATTGGAAGCTATGCTTTTTCTAAAACAAGCATTGAAACATTAGATTTACCTAAATCTTTAACTATGATATATAATGATGCCTTTGCTGATATGAGCTTATTAAAGGTAATAAATGTATATTCTAATAAATTATCTACTGATAGTAAATTATATCTAGATTCTTTAGAAGGAATAGAAGTTAATTATTTATAATTAAATTTATGCAAAAAATAAAAATGGCTTTTTTCAAGCCATTTTTTTAATATTTAATTTTATGCATTTTTAACGAATGCAATATAACCTAAATATGCTTCATAAAGGTCAGCCTTAGAAATTACTTCTTGAGGAGCATGCATTGAAAGTACAGGTACACCTGCATCAATTACATTCATATTGTAATTTCCCATAATGTATGCGATAGTACCTCCACCACCTACATCAACCTTTCCAAGTTCTGATGTTTGGTAGTTAATATTATTATCGTCCATTATTTTTCTAACTTTTGCCATATATTCAGGCATTGCATCATTGCATCCTGATTTTCCTCTTGCACCAGTATATTTATTAAATGTAATACCATATCCTAAAAAGCATGTATTATTTTTTTCAAATACTGATTTATATAAAGGATCATAGCCTGCTGATACATCACTAGATAACATATATGTATTTTCTAATGTCTTTCTTAGCATTAAATCATTGTAATTGTTATTTTGTAAGCTAATTAATTCAGCTAATACATTTGAAAACCATACTGAATGAGCACCGGTTGCACCAATAGAACCAACCTCTTCCTTATCTACTAAATAAGCACAAGTAGTTCTTTTACATTTTCCAGCATCTAATATTGCTCTTAAAGAAGAATAAGCACATACTCTATCGTCATGACCATAACCTAAAATCATAGATCTATCTAATCCTAAATCACGAGCTTTTCCTTCAGGAACTATTTCAAGTTCTGCAGATACGAAATCTTCCTCTTCAATATCATATTTTTCTTTTAATAGTTTTAATATATTTTTCTTAATAGCCTCTTTTTCATTACCTTTTAGTGGAATAGAACCAAATGTAATATCTAAGTCTTCACCTTCAATTACCTTTGCTCCTGATTTTTGTAATTTTTCAGCTCCTAGGTGTGGTAATAAGTCTGTTATTACAAATACTGGGTCTGATTCATCTTCACCGATAACGATATTTTTAATTTCGCCATCCTTTTTACAAATAACACCATGTATTGCAAGTCTTATTGTTACCCATTGATATTTAATAATACCACCATAGTAGTGTGCATCAAGCATTGCATATTCATTTGCTTCATATAATGGATTTTGCTTTATATCAATTCTTGGTGAATCAATATGAGCTCCTAAAACATTAATACCATTTGTAAGTGGTTCATCACCAATAACAAATACACAAATATTTTTGTTTTTGTTAACTGCATAAACCTTATCTCCAGGATTTAAAGATTTTAATGATTTAATATTTTTAAATCCTAATTTTTCAATTAGATTAACAGAATATGAAACACATTCTCTTTCAGTTTTACAAGAAGATAAAAAATCTTTATAATCCTCTGAGAATTTCATAACTTTTTCTAACTCTTTTTCGTCATATTTTTGCCATGCGTTCTTTTTAAACATTTCTAATACCTCCGGTGCATATTATAACACAAAAAGTATATTTTTGTGTATAAATTATTGATTTAATTCTTTATTAGAATTATTATGAAATAAATAAGACATTTTTAAGGAGAAAAATATATGGCTAGATTAAAAAGGTATTGCGGCAATTATTTGCTTGAAATTAATAATGGAGTAATTAAAGAATATTGTGGAAATAATTTATATCAATTAGATGGAAACAAGGTTAAAAGATATTGCGGTAATTATTTATATGAAATAGTAGGAGATAGAATTAAAGATTATTGTGGGAATTATATCTTAGAAGTAAGTGGCAATAAAATTAAAAGATATTGTGGCAACTATATTTATGAAATAGTAGGCAATAAAATAAAAGAGTATTGTGGTAACTATGTATATGAAATAGATGGATTTATATCTAATAGAGAATTACTTGCCTTAATCGCCATTCTATTTGGATAAAAACATAATTTATTTCTTTTTAAAACATATAAAATATGGTATAATATTTACAGTTTTTATAGGTTGGTGATTGTCGTGGATGATAATAAAGAAAGATTACAAAAGGTAATGGCATCTTGTGGTGTTGCCTCACGTAGAAAATGTGAACAAATAATAGAAGAGGGTAGAGTAAAGGTTAATGATATTGTTGTTACAGAACTTGGAACAAAAGTATCAAAAAAAGATAAAATTGTTGTTGATGGTGTAGAATTATCAAGACAAAATTTAGTCTATTATGCCTTAAATAAGCCAACAGGATATATTACTGCTGTATCAGATAAATTAGGTAGAAGAACTGTAATGGATATAATTGATCCTGAAACTAAAAAGACTAGAATATTTCCTGTAGGACGTCTAGATTATGATACATCAGGATTATTATTATTAACAAATGATGGTGAATTAGCATATAGACTTACAAGAAGTGAAAAAGAAGTTGAAAAGGTATATCAAGTTAGAGTTGATGGTATTATAGATCAAACTGCAGTAACTAGATTAATTAGAGGAGTAATTATTGATGGTATCAAAACTAAACCTGCTCATGTTGAAGTAATTTCTTTTGATAAGGAACATAATTCTTCATTAATTCAAATAGGTATTACTGAAGGTAGAAATAGACAGGTAAGAAAAATGTGTGAAACTGTAGGATATGTAGTTAAAAAACTAAAAAGATTATCTTTTGCAGGTATCACTCTTGATGGCTTATCAGTTGGTGAATATAGAGAATTAAAACCTCACGAGGTTAAGAAATTATATAGTTTGTAATAATACCACTAATGTGGTATAATACATAATAACGAGGTACTTTATTATGAAAAAATTTATTGTGGCTATTGATGGGCCAGCAGGCAGCGGAAAATCATCAATTTCGGCTATTGTTGCAGAAAAAGAGGGCTTCACGCATATTGATACAGGAGCAATGTATCGTGCGGTTACGCTTGAGGCACTACAAAGAAAAATTAATTTAGAAGATGAAAATGAATTTAAATTTGTAAATGATATAGATGTCATTTATAAAGAAGGAAAAACTTTTTTAAATGGAAAAGATGTTTCATCTGAAATTAGAAGCCAAGAGGTTACTAATAATGCATCTTTAGTAGCCAAATACAAAATTGTAAGAGATAGAATGGTTTTCTTTCAAAGAGAATCTGCCAAAACTGGTAAGGTAATAATGGATGGACGTGATATAGGTTCTGTTGTATTACCTAATGCTAATTTAAAAATATTTTTAACAGCTAGAGCTGAAGAAAGAGCTAGAAGACGCTGTAAGGAAAATGAACTAAAGGGCATTGAATCGGATTTTGATACTATTTTAAATGAAATTAAGGTTAGAGATTATAAGGATGCCCATAGAGAAATTGCACCACTTAAAAAATGTGATGATGCAATTATGGTTGATACTACTAATATGACAATCGATGAGGTTGTTAATAAAATAATTAGTTTGATTAATGAGAGGTATAATAAAATGTCAAAGGAACCTAGTTTTGAAGAATTATTAAATGATTATGAAAATAAGCCAACATTAAGAGTTGGAGATATAGTTGAGGGTGTAGTAGTATCTATCCCTGATGATAAAACTTTATTATTAGATATTAAGAGCTTTACAGAAGGTACATTACATCTTAATTATTTTACAAAGGATAAAGATGTTACATCTTATAAAGGCTTGGTTAAATTAGGTGATAAATTCACATGTAAGGTAACTAAGATTGAAAATGGTCAAGGAAGAAATGATCATAGCTTAATTATGTTATCTAGATTAGATCAATTAAAGGGTGAAGCATTTGATTCTTTAATTAAAGCTAAAGATGAAAATTTAGAAATAAATGTTCATGTATTAAAGGAAGTAAATAGTGGCTTTTTATGTACATATAATGGAATTGAATTATTTATGCCAAAAAGCCAAGCTTTAAAGGATACAAAGGTTAAAGATGATGTTTTAGTTAAAGTCATCGAAGTAGAAGAAAAAAGAAAAAGAGCAGTTGTATCTGCAAAAATTATTGAGCATGAAAAATATATCAAGGATAGAGATGCTGAACTTGAAAAGATTAACGTTGGTGACAAATTAGATGGTGTTGTTACTAAGGTTGAAAAATATGCAGCATTTGTAAAAATCGGTAATGTTACAGGTATTATCAAGGCTCGTGATGTAGCTCATGAATTTGTAGATATTACAACAGTATTAAAAGCTGGTGATGAAATAAAAGTTGAAGTATTATCTAAAGAAAATGGTAAGCTTCAATTATCAAGAAAGGCTTTAATTAAAACTGCATACCAAGAATATAAAGAAACTCACAAGGTTTCAGATAAGGTTCAAGGTAGAGTTACTAATAAGCAACCTGGATATTTATTACTTGAAATAGCTCCTAATCTAAAAGGATTATTACATCAAAGCGAATATTCTTGGAATCCAAATGACAATTATAATAATCAAGTTGTTATTGGTGATATGGTTGATGTAGCAATTATTCAAATGAATGATGAAAAAGAAACAATCAGATTATCAAGAAAAGCATTAATGGATAATCCATGGGATAAGGTTGAATGCAAGGTTGGAGATGAAACTAATGTTAAGGTTAAAGAAGTTAACCCTAAGGGATTAGTTGTTGAAGCATTTGGCGTAGACGGATATATTCCTCTATCTGAAACAATGACAGAAGAGAAAAAAGATATCTCTGATTATTATGCAGTTGGCGATGAAGCTAAGGCAGTCGTTATAGATGTTAATAAAAAAGAATGGAAATTAAAATTATCTATTAAAAAATTAGCAAATAAAGAAGCTAGAGCTGAATTTGAAAAATATCTTAAAACAGAAGAGGCATCAACTTCAATTGGTGACCAATTCAAAGAAGTATTAAAAAAATAAATAAATAAGTTTGGTGGTGAATAATTATGTTACCTAAAGTAGCAATAGTAGGTAGACCTAATGTTGGTAAATCTACATTATTTAACCGTATTATCGGTGAGAGATTATCCATTACCGACGATCAACCAGGTGTAACTAGAGATAGAATTTACTCAAAGGCATCATGGCTAGGAAAAGAGTTCTTTTTGATTGATACTGGGGGCATCGAATTAGGAAATGCTCCCTTTTTAACAGAAATAAAGGCACAAGCTGAAATCGCAATGGAGGAAGCTGATGTTATTATTTTTGTTGTTGATTGTCGTAGTGGTTTAACAAATGATGACACAAATGTCGCAAAACTATTATATAAAACAGATAAGCCTGTATTACTTGCAGTAAACAAGGTTGATGATCAAAAATTTAGAGAGAATGCATATGAATTCTATTCACTTGGATTTGGTGATCCTATAGTTGTATCATCAAGTCATGGTGTAGGTATTGGTAATCTATTAGATGAGGTTATTAAACATTTCCCTAAGCAAGAAGAAGTATTTGATGATGGAGCAATTCATTTTTCAATTATTGGTAGACCTAACGTTGGAAAATCAAGTCTTACAAATGCCTTATTAAATGAAAATAGAGATATTGTATCTGATATTGAAGGTACTACAAGAGATTCAATTGATACAAGATTTAAAGCATATGATAAAGAATATGTAGTTATTGATACTGCAGGTTTAAGAAAACGTGGAAAAATTTATGAGAATGTTGAAAAATATTCTGTAATTAGATCAGTTGATGCAATCGGAAGAAGTGATTTAGTTTTACTTTTAATAGATGCATCAGTTGGTATTATTGACCAAGATTTACATGTAGGTCAATATGTTGATGAATTTAGAAAACCATGTATCATTGTTGTTAATAAATGGGATTTAGTTGATAAAGATTCTAAAACAATGTCTAATTTCGAAAAGGATATTAGAGAGAAATTTAAATATCTTGATTATGCCCCAATAGTATTTTTATCTGCAAAGGAAAACAAAAGAGTTCATACTCTATTCCCTGCAATTAATCAAGCATATGAAGCATATCATAAGCATATTAAGACATCAGTATTAAATGATGTAATAATGGACGCTCAAGCTATGTTTCCTGCATCTGATTTTAATGGTGGCAAATTAAAGATTTATTATGCACAACAAGTAGGCGAATTACCACCTACATTTACACTATTTGTAAATGATCCTGCATTCTTACATTTCTCATATTATAGATATCTAGAGAATCAAATAAGAAAGAATTTTGATTTCTATGCAACCCCAATAAAGATTGAATTTAGAAAGAGGGACTAAAATGAATATATCAGTTATAGGTGGAGGAGCCTGGGGTACAACTTTGGCTCAGCTTTTAGCAGATAATGGTAATAATGTCTTAATTAGAGATATCAATCCTGAATTTGTAGAAAAAATAAACAAGGCACATATGCATCCATTCTTTGATGTAGAAATACCACATAATATTAAAGCTACACTAGATTTAAAAGAAGCATGTGATATGTCAAATGTATTAGTATTATGTGTTCCTACTAAAGCAATGAGAACAGTTTTAAAGGATATTAATACAGTAATTACAAATAAAAAGCTATTTATAAATGTATCTAAAGGTATTGAACCTAATACTTCATTTAGAGTAAGTCAAATTGTTGATGAAGAAATAGCTAAAGATAAAATAGAAGATTATGTTGTATTATCAGGACCAAGCCATGCAGAAGAGGTTATCTTAAGAAAGGTTACATCTTTAGTTGCTGCATCTTATAATCCAAAATCAGCATTATTTGTTCAAAATATATTCTCAAATGATAAATATTTAAGAGTATATTCATCCGATGATGTAATTGGCGTTGAAACTGGTGGAGCAATGAAAAATGCAATTGCAATTGTATCAGGTATTGCATCAGGAATGGGACTTGGTGAAAACGCAAGAGCATCACTTATAAGCCGTGGTGTAAAAGAAATAGTGCAAATAGTTAAAGCTTTAGGTGGTAAAGAAGATACAGCTTATGGCTTATCAGGTGTTGGTGATTTAATAGTTACAGCATCATCAATGAATTCAAGAAATTTCCAATGTGGCTTAAAAATAGGTAAGGGTATGTCTGCAAGCGAAGCACAAGGATCTTCAGTTCAAACTGTTGAAGGTATAAGAGCAATAGAAGCTGGATATGAAATAGGACAAAAATATCACCTAGATTTACCTATTATTAATACAGCATATTTAGTAGTTAACGGAAAACTTGATGCAAAAGTTGCATTACAAATGTTACTTAGCAGAAGCCTAAAGGCAGAATAATGAATTTATTTTTGAATTATTAAATTTCTTATTTCATCTTTACATATTAAAAAAGTAGTGTTAAAATAAATACATAAATTTATATTAGAGGTAGCAATGCAAATGAGTATTATGGTAAGGAGGCATCCTATGATCCATAAGAAAGGTAACCATTGCCGAACGTATTTTATTAGGCATAATTAATACGTGGGGATATAGGAAATACTTATATCACTCCTACATTTTGTAGTGGCGCTAATTATTATTAATATTTTATATTGATTATAAGAGGTGCCAAAAGGGCACCTCTTAATTATTTTAAGGAGATGATTATTAGTGAAAATATCAGGTGTAGATTTAAAGGATTTAAAGGAACAATATGGCACACCGCTTTATATTTATGATGCTAAAATGTTAAAGGATAATATGAGATTATACAAAAATAATTTAGTATCTAAAGAATTTGAAACAGAAGTATTATTTGCATCTAAAGCATTTAATGTAAAAGAAATGGTGAGAATTGTAGATAAAGAAGGATTATCTCTTGATTGTGTATCAGTTGGTGAATTTTTTACTGCCTTATCAGTAGGATATGATCCTAAAAAGGTATATTTCCACGGAAATAATAAAACTCCTGAGGATATTAGATTTATATTAGAACATAATGTAGGTGTAATAGTAGTTGATAATCTAATGGAAATTGTTGCTTTAGATATGATTACTAAAGAAATGAAAAAGCCTGTTGATATATTAATTAGATTAAATGTTGGAGTATCAGCACACACTCATAAATTTATTGTTACAGCACATGTAGATTCTAAATTTGGTGTTGCTTATAATTCTGAAGATTTTAAGACAATGCTTGAGGTTATAGAAAAATCAGAATATATCAATTTTAAAGGCTTCCATTCTCACATTGGATCTCAAATCTTTGATTTAGCTGCATTCGATGCTGCAATTGATAAATTAGTTTCTTATTGTAAAGATTTTAAAGAAGAATTAATCTTAAATATTGGTGGAGGCTTTGGTGTTCATTATACTGATGAGGATAAGCCAATTCCATTTGATGTTGTTTCTAAAAATTTAATTGAAACATGTGAAAAAGCATTAAAGAAAAATAATGTTAAAATTAAAAAATTATGTATAGAACCAGGTAGATCAATAGTTGCAGAGGCTGGTTATACATTATATACTATTGGATTTACTAAAAAGACACCAAATAAAGAATATTATTTCATTGATGGTGGTATGACTGATAACATTAGACCTGCCCTATATCAAGCTAAATATTCATGTGATATAGTTGGTAAGGAAAATGCTAAAAAGGATCACTTAGTTACAATCGCAGGTAAATGCTGTGAAAGTGGAGATTTAATCATTGAAGATTATTATCTACCTGAGGCAAAGCCAGGAGACCTACTTATCACATATACAACAGGAGCTTATGGATATTCAATGTCATCTAATTATAATAAAGCATTAACTCCTGCAGTTGTATTTGTAGAAGATGGCAAGAGTAAGCTTGTTGTAAGAAGAATGAGATTAGATGAATTAATTGAAAGAGAAGAATAATGAAATTAACAAAGATGTATGTTTCAGGTGAAGATTTTTTATTAACAGAATATAATAACCTGATAGATTATTCTTCACTTGCTATAAAATTATTAAATAGAATAAAAGGCATTGGAGCAAATAGATTAATTGTTGTAAAAAACAATCCTTTAGAGATGTTTATATATGATGATTTAGGTAAACGTGAGGTCTTTAATACAAATGCAATAACTTGTTTTGCTAAATATGTCTTTGATAATGAAATATCAAAACAAAAGGAATTAACAATATTAACAGGTGCCGGAAGAACTAAAATTGAGGTTGCTGCTGAAATTCCTTTTGTTGCAAGATTAAATTTAGAAAAGCCTAATTTTAATAATAGAATGATTTATGTAAATGATTCTATAGATTCATTTGGTAGAGTAATTAGATTAAATGATACATTAATTACAATATATTCATTCAATTTATTAGGTGTTAATACAATAATATTTGTTGATAATATTGATGATAAAAATATGTTAGATTTAGCACCACAAATTGCTAATCATAAATTATTCAATAGAAAAACAGATGTTATATTTGTAAAAATGATAGATAAAAAGCATTTAAGATTAAAATGCTATAAACCAAGCTTAGGATTTATTAATGCTACAGCTTCAGCTTGTGGCGCTGCATATATTGCTGCATCTAAGCTAGGATATACAAGAGGTAAGGTAACTTGTATGTTAGATGAGGGAGAGATATCACCTGAAATTGATAAAAAAGGTAATGTCTTTGTAGAAATACCTGCAATAAAAATATGTGAATGCGATTATGAGGAGGAATAATAATATGTTAAAAGGTAGTATAGTTGCATTAGTTACACCATTCAATAAGGATGGTTCAGTTAATTTTCCAAAATTAAAAGAATTATTAGAATATCATATAGCTAATAAATCTGGTGGAATTGTTATTTTAGGTACAACAGGTGAAGCTTCAACTTTATCATTTGATGAAGAAGCTGAAATTGTAAAATTTAGTGTTGATATAGTTAAAAAGAGAGTACCATTAATTGTTGGTTCTGGTTCAAATGAAACAGAAAAGGCAGTTACTATGTCAAGAAAGTATTCTGAAATGGGAGCTGATTATGTTTTAGTAATTACTCCATATTATAATAAAACAAATGAATCAGGATTAATTAAGCACTTTACAGCAGTTGCTGATGCATCATTATGTCCTGTAATTATGTATAATGTACCAGGAAGAACTGGTATGAATATGTCATATCATGCAGTAGAGGTATTATCAAAGCATCCAAATATTTGTGGTATTAAAGAAGCATCAGGTAATATGAGCTATGCTATGAAGATTTCAAAATTATTAAATAAGGATTTCTTTATGTTATCAGGTAATGATGATATAATCGTTCCTATGATGGCAGCAGGTGCATCAGGTGTTATTTCTGTACTTGCAAATATTGCTCCACAAAATACAGCAAAGATTTGTGAATTATGCTTCCAAAATAAATATGAAGAAGCATTAAAGCTTGCTGATGATTTATTAACATTTACAAATGATTTATTCTTAGAAGTAAATCCAATTCCTATTAAAGAAGCAATGAATTATTTTGGATTTAATGTTGGTGGTTATAGAGCACCACTTGATTATATGAGTGAAGCAAACGCTAAAATCTTATATGCAGAAATGGATAAGGTAAAGGAGCTAATTAAATAATGAAGGCTGTTGTAGTTGGTTATGGCGCAATGGGAAAGCTACTTGCATCTACTTTAGGTGCTGAATTAGCTTCAGTTGTTGCTATTGAATGTGAAAATAAAAAATTAGATGATGTAAAAGAAGATTTTGATGTAATCATTGATTTTTCAAATCCTGCTAATTTAGATATGATTATTGATTATGTTAAAAAGACTTCAAAGCCAGTTGTATTCGCAACAACAGGATATACTGATGAACAAAATAAAAAAATTGAAGAATTAGCAAAGGTTGCTCCTGTATTAAAGAGCGCTAATTTCTCATTAGGTGTTATTTTATTAAATAGATTAGTTAAAGAAATAACTCCAATTTTAAAAGACCAATATGATATTGAAGTAATTGAAGCACACCATAATAAGAAAAAGGATGCTCCATCAGGAACAGCTAAGATGCTTGTTAAATCAATTGTTGATGCTACAGGCTACACTGTAAATGAAGGTAGATCAGGAATCTGCCCAAGAGATAAAAAAGAAGTAGGAGTATCTGCAATTAGAGGTGGAACTATTGTTGGTGAGCATGATGTTATGTATTGCGGTGAAGATGAAGTATTAACTTTAAAGCACGAAGCATTCTCTAAAAAGATTTTTGCTAATGGTGCAATTTTAGCTGCAAGATGGTTATGCAATCAAAAGAATGGCTTCTATGATATGGAAGATGTTTTATTTAAAAATAAGTAAAATTATTTAAAATTAATGTAATTTATATATTAAAAGAGAATTAAAAAAACATAAAGCCCTTACATGTTAAGGTTGTTCGTACAAAAAATACAATTGTTCGCGAAAAATAAATTTTTCTCTTGAATTACTATATATTTAGTAATATAATAAACCTAGTTTATTTAATTTGAATGAACTAGGATTTATTTATTTTTAAGGAGTGATAGTATTATGAAAACATACAATGTTGGTATCTTAGGAGCTACAGGTGCTGTAGGTCGTGAAATGTTAAAAATATTAGAAGAAAGAAATTTCCCAGTAAATGAATTAAGATTATTAGCTAGTGAAAGATCAGTTGGTAAAAAAGTTCCTTTTAATGGTAAGGATGTTGAAATTAAATTAGCTTGTCATGATGCATTTAATGGATTAGATATAGTTTTAGGTGCAGCTTCAAATGCTGTAGCTAAAGAGTTCGCACCATCAATTGTTAAGGCTGGTGCTGTATTCATTGATAACTCAAGTGCATTTAGAATGGATGATAATGTACCTCTAGTTGTACCTGAAATCAATGGTGATGATGTATTTAAGAATAAAGGTATTATTTCAAACCCTAACTGTTCAACTATTATTACATTAGTTGCTGTTAATGCCATTAATAAATTATCAAAGATTAAAGCAATGAATGCTTCAACATATCAAGCAACATCAGGTGCAGGTGCTGCAGGTCCTGTTGAATTAATGGATCAAATGTTAATGCTATCTGATACATATAAGAAAGATGGCGTTATTCTAAATAAGGGTAACTTTGAATCAAAAGTATTCCAATATCAAATTGCTGGTAATGTTATCCCTCATATTGGTTCATTCTTAGATAATGGTTATACAACAGAAGAAATGAAGATGCAAAATGAAGGTAGAAAGATTATGCATCTACCTGAATTAAATGTTACATGTACTTGTGTACGTGTACCAGTTGTAAGAAGTCACTCAATTTCTGTAACTTTAGTTACTGAAAAGAAATTAGATTTAGATGTAGTTAAAAATGCAATTGCAAATGAAAAGGGATGTCGTTTATTTGATAACCCAGAAGCAAAAGAATACCCAATGCCAATTATTACATCTGATCAAGATATCGTTTATGTTGGTAGAATTAGACGTGATCTAATTAACGAAAATGGTATTACTTTATGGTGCTGTGGTGACCAAGTTAGAAAAGGTGCAGCAACTAACGCTGTTCAAATTGCATTAAAATTAGTAGGCCTTGACTACTAATTAGGAGGTATTTATGCTTAGTGTTACAAAGTTTGGTGGTAGTTCACTTTCATGTGCTACTCAATTTGCAAAAGTTAAAAAGATAATTGAATCTGATCCAAAAAGAAAGATTGTTGTTTGTAGTGCTTTAGGTAAAAGAGACAAAAACGATACTAAAATAACAGATTTATTATATATTTTACATGCTCACTTAAAATATTCAGTTCCATATGCTGATATTTGGGATATGATTTTTACAAGATTCGTTGGCGTAAGAGATGAACTTGGAATTGATTATAATATTGAAGCTGACTTAAATTCTTTAAAGGCAGAATTAAATAAAAATATTAGCCAAGATTATTTAGTAAGCCGTGGAGAATATTTAACATCTATTTTAATGTCTAAGTATTTAAATTTCAAATTTGTAGATGCTAGAGATTTATTAAGATTTAATTATGATGGAAAATTAGATGAAAAATTAACTGAATCAAATGTTAAAACAGCATTTACTACTTTTGGTCAAATTGTAGTACCAGGCTTTTATGGTTCTTATCCTAATGGAACTATTAAATTATTATCTAGAGGTGGATCTGATGTAACAGGTTCAATTCTAGCTAAATGCGTTAATGCATCAGTATATGAAAACTGGACAGACGTATCTGGTATTTTAGCTGCTGACCCTAAATTAGTTTCAAATCCAAAAGCTATTAAAGAAATTACTTATGCAGAATTAAGAGAATTATCTTATATGGGTGCATCAGTATTACATGAAGAAACAGTATTCCCTGTTCAAAGCTTAAATATTCCTATTAATTTAAAGAATACTAATGAACCTGAAAATCCAGGTACATTTATTCAAAATGAATGTTCTGATACATCAAATATTGTTACAGGTATTGCAGGTAAGAAGGATTTCTTATCATTCAACATTCAAAAGGACCATATGTCAAATGAAGTTGGTTTCTTAAGAAAGGCTTTATCAGTATTTGAAAAATATGAAGTATCAATTGAGCATGTTCCATCAGGAATTGATTCATTCTCAGTTGTAGTTGGAGCTTCATCAGTTGAAAGATGTAGATATGAACTTGTTACTGAATTAAAGAAAGAATTAGGCGCATCTGTTTCAATTGATGATAATATCGCTTTAGTTGCTGTTGTTGGTAGAAATATGGCAAAAAGAAGTGGTGTATGTGCTAAGATATTCGAAACATTAGGTGCTAAAAAGATCAATGTTAAATTACTAGCACAAGGTCCATCTGAATTAAACATTATTATTGGTGTTGATTCAAAGGATTATGAAGAAACAATTAAAGCTTTATATGAAGCATTAGTTAGATAATTAAAGAGGAGAAATCCTCTTTTTTTTCGTGCTTACTTCCTTGACTTTAACTTATATAAGATATAAACTTATTTTGTTTAATGGTGAGAATATGGAAAAAATAAGAAAAAATGATATGACAAATGGTAATATCGTAAAATCCATGTTAATATATACAATCCCTTTAATTATTGCTAATATATTTCAATTACTATATTCAACTATAGATACAGCAATAATAGGACATTTTACAGATACATTATCTGTAGATTCAGTAGGTGCAGCAACATCTGTAATAAATGTAATTGCATTTTTAATTATTGGTTTATGTAATGGTGCATCTATATTGATGAGTGAATTTTATGGAGCTAAAAATAAAGAAAAGCTTAAAAATGAAATTGGCCTATGTATTACTATATTTTCAATTTTTTCTATTGTTGCAGCATTAATTGTTATAATATTTGCTAAAAATATTTTAATTGCTACAAATGTAAAAGAAGAATTAATTAGTGGTGCAACAACATATTTAATTGTTTCAATGATAGGTGTTATATTTGTAACAATATATACAATAATCTTTACAGCCTTAAGAAGTATGGGAGATTCTTTATCTCCACTTATCATTTTAATTATTAGTTGTATTATAAATATTGGATTAGATTTCCTATTTGTTGCTGGACTTAATAAGGGAATATTTGGTGCAGCCTTAGCAACAATTATTGCACAGGGATTAACAATGATTATTGGTATATTTTATGCAGTAATAAAAAATGAGCATTTTAGATTAAGCTTATCAGATTTTAAGGTAAGAAAAGATTTATTTGTAAAAACTTTGAAATATTCAATTGCATCTGCATTACAGCAAGTTGTTTTATATATAGGTAAATTATTAGTTCAAACGCAAGTTAATACATTAGATTTTAATGAACAAGCAGGATACACATTTGGTACTAAAATAGATGATTATGCATTAGAACCATCTAAATGCTTAGGCCAAGCGATAGCTGTATTCATTGCTCAAAATAGAGGAGCAAAACAAGGTAAGAGAGCTAAAAGAGGATATTTATATGGTCTTATTATGCAGTGGAGTATGGCTTTATTTATATCAATAATTGTTTTAACTTTAAAATCTCAGCTTGTACAAATATTTACAAAGGATTCTATAAACCAAAAATATGCAATAATGTATTTAGGTGTTATGGGCTTTATCTATTTAATGCCAGGTACAACTAACGGAATTCAATCATATTTTAGAGGATTAGGTAATTTATTAATTGTATTTTTATCTACATCATTCCAAATTATATTTAGAGTAATATCTGCATTTATTTTTATACCTTTATATGGTGTAAGAGGTACTGCATTTTCAACATTTACAGGCTGGGTATTTATGATATTATTTGAATTACCAATATTAATTTATTTCTGGAAGAAAAATATTAGAATGCCTATTGAAGAAGAAACTAATGACAATTTAGAAATTGTTAAATAAAATTTTATATGATAAAATAAAAGATAAGGAGGATATATGTATGTCTAATTTTCAAGTATATAAGAAAACCTTATCTTTTTCTTTTTTAGAATTCTTATCTGATTTATTTGCATTAATAGTCTTTGTTGGATCTTGTATCTTAGGATTTATAATAATGAATAAATCAACAAATATGGCTCTAATAGGACTTGCAGTAGGATTAGTAATTGGTATTATACTTTCAGTTTTGATTAACATATTTATAAAAAATAGAATCAAAGCTGCACAAATTGCAATGATGACTATTGGAGTTGTTGATGGTAAATTACCTGAAAAAACAGTTAATGAGGGATTCAATCAAGTTAAAGGTAGATTTGGAAAAATTACATTGTTCTTCACAATAACAAGTCTAATTAAGAGTGTATTTAGGCAAATCGGAAGATCACTAAATAAACTTGGTACTGCAGTTGGTGGAAATGTTGGAAATGGTATAACATCTGCAATTGATTCTGCAATACAAGTATTAATTGGATATTTATGTGATTGTTGCTTAGGATGGATTTTATATCGCAAGGATGAAAATTCATTTAAGGCAGGATGTGAAGGAGCAGTAATATTCTTTAAGCATGGTAAAACATTAATAAGAAATATTGGTAGAATCTTTGGAATGGGACTTTTATCATTAGTAGTAGTAGGTGGAGCTTTCTTTGGTATAGCATATTTAATATTCACTCAATTCCCACAAATATTTGAGTCATTATCTAAAGAAATATTAGAAATGAGTACAAGAGAAGCACTTGATATTCCACAAGCACTTACTGATCCTAAGATTTTAATGTTAATTATTGCAGGCGTTTTAGGCGTTATTCTTTGGTCAATGGTTCATAGTGTTTTAATTAGACCATTTATCTTAGTTGGTGTATTACGTAATTTCATGGCTGCAGGATTAAAAGAAAAGCCAACAGAAGCAGATTTTGCAGAATTAGAAAAATTGTCACCACGTTTTACTAAAATGAAAAATAAAGCTAATGCATAATAAAAAGACATTTGCCACAAAAAGCAAATGTCTTTTTATTATTTCTTTTCAGAAACCATTTGTTTAAATTTTTCTAAATCTTCCATGAATTCAAATCTTGCAATAAAGAATTCATTTCCCATTGCGCCTGATAATATTTCAGGGTTTCTATCATGCATTTGAATAAATGGATATACTTTTTTAATATCTTCAAATGTATATTTATAATCACATCTATCACGTCTACCATAGTAGAAACAATAATATTTAGGATGTGTAAGATCTACATTTACAATCTTATTAAAGCACATTACATCAGCCCAAATTTGATATGTATCAACAGATTGTCCGAAATTTATCATATCTGGTGTAAATCCTCCAGGTGGACGCATATTTACCTCTAAGGCAACAATATCGCCTGCCTTACCTAATCCATGCTTATCATTTCTTAATTTGAAGAATTCTAGATGGAAATAACGACTCTTAATATTAAAAGCTTTTATAACCTTTGATCCTACCTCGTAAACTTTTTGTGGGACCTCTTTATTTACATAATAAGATACCTCAAGGTTTTCATTTACAATATCCATAATTGAAGGTGGGAATACTTCGTTATCACAAAATACTACATTTGAATTTGCATCACAAATGCCATCGAATGAAATAATATCACCTAAGATATATTCTTCCATAATATAAGGTACATTAAAGCCTCTATTATAGAATGCTTTTAATTCATCATCATTTTCTATTCTATAAGTAGCAGCAGCACCTACTCCAACATCTGGTTTAACAATTACAGGATATGATACCTCTTTGATGAATTCTTTGTCTTCTTCAAAAGAAGTACAAAATTTATATCTTGCAACTGGTACTCCAGCCTTTTTATAAAATTCTTTCATATTACTCTTAGATGTAAAATTAACTACATCTGAGAATTTTGCTCCTGTAATGTTAAAATCAGTTCTTAATTTTGCATCTTGTCTTAACCAATATTCATTATTTGATTCTAGGAAATCAATCTTTCCATATTTAAATGAAAAGTAAGCAACTGCTCTAAACATTTCATCATAGCTTTCCATAGAATTAACTTTATAATATTCAGTTAAAGATGATTTTACATTATCACTTAACTTATCATATGGTGTATCGCCAATACCTAATACATTTGCTCCATTTTTCTTTAATCTATCACAGAAGTTGTAATAGTTAGTAGGAAATGCTGGAGAAATAAAAATAAAGTTCATATCTAAACCTCCTCTATTATTAAATGATTATATCATTTTTTTGATTTTTTTAAATATATAAAACTTTTAAAAACGTTCACATTAATGTATAATTTTACTTGAGGTGTATATTAATGGCTAAAGTAAAAAAGTCTAAAGAAGAATTAGAACAAGAGAAAAAAGAAAAAGCTTTAAAGAAAGCTAATGAAAAAGAACAAAAAAAATTAGAAAGAAAAGAAGCTAATAAAGAAAAATTTGATAATGTTAAAAAAACATTTAACATGTATGCCTTTGTTGTTAAGCTTGTTGCAGCCGTAATATTAATTGCATTTGCTATTTTAATTTTAGTAAATGAAAAATATGCAGAATTTATTATATTCTTAGTTACTGCTGGTGTAACAATAATTACAGCTATAATTAGAGCTATAAGTATTGGTATTAAAAAGGATGAAAAATCATCAGTTAAAAAGGTTACATTAGTTGTAGTTTTAATTCATGCTGTTATTTCAGCATATTTGTTAGTTTCAGCTATAGTATATAAAAATGAACTTGATTCAGATAATATATCAGGATTTACTAAATTTAATTTAAAATATTTCCCTATAATGTTTGCTGCAATATTATATGTTGAAGCAGTAGGATATTTCATGAATACAGTATTATATAAGGTTGAATCTGGAAAATTTATGTTCTGGTTACATATAATCTATATAACACTTGCTGTAGTAATTTTATCATTTGCTAATAGCACAAATACAAGAAAGATGGTAATCGCTCTTGCTATTATATCTTTAGTATGTGCATTATTTATTGGTACTGAAGCTATAGTTGGATATTTCAATTATAGAAATGGTATTAAAAAGGAATCAGCTGATAAGGTTGAAGATACAAAGAAGGAAGAAACTGGAGTTGAAGCTCCTTCAAATAATGATCATGAACCATTAATTGATCCTAATGTAATTAATGATAAAAATGATAATGATTCTGCAATTATTCAATAGGTGAACTATGCTACCAAAAAATCCGATGATACTTATTAGTGTAGTTAATACAAAATTAAGAGATTTTTATTCTAATTTAGATGATTTGTGCGATGATTTAGATGAATCTAGAGATGAAATCGAAAGAATTTTAAACGATGCTGGATATATCTATGATTCAACTAAAAATCAGTTTATTGAAAAATAAAATTTTCTTTACTTATTTTGTAATTATGATATAATTAAAAAGACGATTTTAATAGGGTAAAGAGATAGAATTTAAATTTGTATGATTTGGAGGAACAGACATCCCTGAAATATCTCTGTCTGTATTTAAAACTATGAAGGTTACAAAATTAGAACATAGCCAATTAAAGTTAACATTTGATGTTACAAAAGATGAATTTGAAAAAGCTTTAGATAAAGCATTTGAAACTAAGAATAAAGAAGTTACAATCAAAGGCTTCAGAAAGGGCACAGCTCCAAGAAGCATGTTTGAAAAGACATATGGCATCGAATCATTATTCGCAGATGCATTAGATGTAATTTTCAATGAAAAGGTTCAAGAAGCAGTTGCTGATAAAGAATTAGTATCTCAATTCGTTGGTAGATTTGAACCAGTTGTTGAAGAAGGATTTGCTAGAGGCAAAGATTTCCAAGTTTCTTTAGTAATTGATACATATCCTGAAGTTACATTACCTGAATATAAGGGTGTTGAAGTTGCAAAGAAGAACTTAGAAGTATCTGAAGATGAAGTTGAAAAAGCAATTAAGGCTTTAGCTGAAAAGGAAGCTACAATGGTTTCTAAGGCTGAACAAGTAATCGCTAAGGGTGATTATGCAGTATTCGATTTCGTTGGTTCAGTTGATGGTGTTGAATTCCCTGGTGGAAAGGCTGACAACTACGAACTTGAAATTGGTTCTGGTCAATTTATTCCAGGCTTCGAAGATCAAATGATCGGTATGAAGGCTGAAGAAGTTAAAGATATTAATGTTACATTCCCTGAAAACTATGGACAAGCAGACTTAGCTGGTAAAGCTGCTGTATTCAAAGTTACAGTTCATGAAGTTAAGGAAAAGAAATATCCTGATTTCAATGATGAATTCGTTAAGGGTTTAAACATTAATGGTGTTTCAAATTATGATGAATTAAAATCTAATAAGAAAGATGAATTAGCTAAGGCTAAAGAGCAAGCTGAAAAGGATCGTCAATTAGATTATATTATTAATCAAATCTTAGAAGCTGCAAACGTTGATTTACCTAAGTCAATGATTCAAGAGAGAGTTGATCAATTCAAGGCTCAATATGAACAACAAGCTAAGATGTATAATATCCCATTTGAAAAATTTGTTGAATTAATGGGTGCTACAATGGAACAATTCAATGACCAAGCACAAAAGCAAGCTGAAAAGCAAGCATTATTCAATGTAGTTGCTACAAAGATTATTGAAGTTGAAAAATTAGCTCCATCTAAAGAAGCATTAGAAGCTAAGGCTGAAGAAGAAGCTAAGACATCTGGTAAATCTAAAGAAGAATTATTACAAACAAATTATGCTAGATATTATTCTGATTTAGCATATCAAGCTTTAGTTGAATTCTTATTAAAGAATGCTAAAGAAGTTGAAGGTGAACCTAAGAAGGCTGAAAAAGCTGCTCCTAAGGCTGAAAAGAAGCCTGCAGCAAAGAAGACTACAGCTAAGAAGGCTGAAGCTACTGAAGAAAAGGCTGAAAAGAAACCTGCAGCTAAGAAAACAACAACTAAGAAGACTACAACTAAGAAAGCTTCTGAATAATAAATACATGTAAGCCAGTTTCTAAGACTGGCTTATATTTCTAAATTGTTGTAAAATATGTAAATTTTTTGTTTTTTTGGCAATCTACTTGCATAAGTGCCAAAATTGTTGTATATTGTAATTGTCGACTGAGAAATTGGTCGAAGAAAGGATGGTTATTATGGAAGATACTACTAAAATTGTTCTACCTGCCATTGCCGTAAGAGGAGTTATTCCTCTACCTGGAAATGATTTTAAAATTGAAGTTGGTCGTCCTCAATCTGTTCAAGCCCTAGATGCTGCAGAAAAAATGTATGACGGAAATGTAATTCTTTTAGTTCAAAAGGATTCTGCAACAGTTGATGTAACAGAAAATGATGTTGAAAATATTGGTGTCATTGGTAAAGTTACTTTAAAATTAAAACTTCCTAATGGTAATTATAAGGTTAAATTCAAAATATCAGGACGTATTGAGGTAAAGGAATTTACATCAGTTAACCCATATTTTGTTGTAAATTATGAAAAGTTATATTCTATATTAAATAATGATGATGAAGAGAGTGCATTAATTAAACATATTTCAACAGAAATTGCTAATAATGCTCAAAATCTATTAATATCAGTTGATGAGGTAACTAGATTACTTAAAAATGAAACTAATGCTGATATTTTATCAGATGTAATTGCTTATCAATTAAGATTAAATAGTAATTTAGGTAAATATCGTTATTTAGCTGAATTGAATGTTTCTAAGAGATTAGAAATGATTCTTGAGGATATCGAAAGAGAAAAACAAATCGTTGAAATCGAAAATAAGATTAATAGCGAGGTTAAAAAATCAATCGATGAATCTCAAAAAGAATATTATTTAAGAGAAAAGATGCATGCTATTCAAAATGAACTTGGCGATAAGGCAAGACATGAAGAGGAAATAGAAGAATTAAGAAAGAAGCTAGAAGAAGCTCACTTACCAGAAAATGTTTATAAAAAAGCAATGGAAGAATTACAAAAATATGCTAATACTTCTAATCAAATGGCTGAAGCTGGCGTAATTAGAGCATATCTTGATTGGATTATTAATTTACCTTGGTATAAAGCATCTGATGATAATAATGATTTAGCAGATGTTGTAGCTAAATTAGATAAGAATCATTATGGTCTTGAAAAAGTAAAAGATAGAATTGTTGAATATTTAGCTGTTAAGATGATGACAGGACATAACCCTTCAACTATTATTTGTTTTGCAGGTCCTCCAGGAGTAGGTAAAACATCTTTAGCAAAATCAATTAGTGAAGCACTAGGACGTAAATTTGTTAAGCAATCACTTGGTGGTGTAAGAGATGAAGCTGAAATAAGAGGCCACAGAAGAACATATATTGGTGCATTACCTGGACGTATTTTAAAGGGTATGAAAGATGCTGGTACTGTTAATCCTGTATTCTTATTAGATGAAATTGATAAGATGACAGCCGATTATAGAGGAGATCCTTCAGCAGCAATGCTTGAAGTATTAGACCCAGAACAAAACAAATTCTTCAGTGATAATTATTTAGAAGAACCATATGATTTATCTCAAGTAATGTTTATTACAACAGCTAATGATATCTCAAATATTCCTGGACCACTTCGTGATCGTATGGAAATCATTGAATTATCAAGCTATACTGAAATTGAGAAATTCAATATTGGATTTAAACATTTATTACCAAGAAATTTAGAAGAACATGGTCTTAAGCCAGAACAATTAACAATTACTGATGATGCAATGTATAAAATTATACGTGCATATACAAGAGAAGCCGGAGTACGTGAATTAAATCGTATGATTGCAGCAATTTGTAGAAAGACTGTAAGAAAGATTTTAATGGATAAGGTTGAAAAAGTAGTTGTTGATGAAAATAATGTTGAAGAATACTTAGGAAAGATTAAATTCACTAATAATCAAAATAGAAACGAAAACCAAGTTGGTATTGTAACTGGTCTTGCATGGACACAATTTGGTGGAGATACATTAGATATCGAAGTTACAACATATGCTGGTAAAGGTGGCTTATTATTAACTGGTAAGCTTGGAGATGTTATGAAAGAATCAGCACAAGCTGCATTCTCTTATGTAAAGCATAATGCTAAGAATTATGGTATTAATGAAGAAGTATTCCAAAAGAATGATATTCATATCCATGTACCAGAGGGAGCAACTCCAAAAGATGGTCCATCTGCTGGCGTAACACTAACAACTGCATTAGTATCTGCATTAACAGGAAAGCCTGTTGATTGCCATATTGGTATGACAGGAGAAATCACTTTACGTGGTGCAGTATTACCAATCGGTGGTTTAAGAGAAAAATCTATCGCAGCACATAGATCTGGTCTTACTAAGATATTTATTCCAAAAGAAAATGAAAGAGATATTGAAGATATACCACAAGAAGTAAGAGATACACTTGAAATTAAGCCTGTATGTCATGTTTCTGAGATATTAAGCTCATTATTCTAATATTTAGGCTATTAGCTAAGCTAATGGCCTTTTTTCTTTGACATCTATAAATATATTTAATATAATTAAATAAAGGTATAAAACATATTTATAGAATGAATAAATAAGGAAGTGATATTTTGATTGATCAAAAGCTAATTACTTTTCTTACCCTTTTAGAAGAAAAGAATTATACAAAAACTGCAGCTAAATTATATGTAACTCAACCATCGGTTACATACCATATTAAAAGCATTGAAAAGGAATATGGTATAACACTATTTGAAAATCCTAAAACATTTGAATTAACTGACCAAGGTAAAGTAATGCTTGAATATGCTAAAAATAGCTTAATTGAAAATGAAGAGCTAATTAATAATTTTAAAAAGAAGGATGATAATTTAATATTAGAATTAGCATTTACAAATATGCTATCAGATATGAAAAATTTATCTATTATTTTTGATGCTGCCAGATATAATAATTTATTATTTAATTGCCAATCAGAACATCATGATATCATAGTTGATAGAGTTAAAAAGGGTGAATTAGATTTTGGAGTAATTGATCATAATTTTTATGATGATAAGCTAAATTATGTTACATTATTACAAAATAAAATTATTCTTGTAGCAAAAAGTGATGGTAGATTTAGAGAATTAAATAGAATAACAAGAGAAACATTACAGCATGAAACATTGATAATGGGGCCAAGCTATTCAGGATTATATGATGCTACGATGCAAGCATTTAAAAATAAGAATATAAAATTAAAAAATAGTAATATCTTGTATGCATCAACAGCAAATCTAATTGTAAATCTTGTTGAAAATTATGATGGAATTGGTTTTGTATATGAAAATTGTGTAATAGATAAGATATTAAATGGCTCTTTAAAGAGAGTTGATCTTTTAAATTATGAGCCTTATCAAAATGTTTATTTAATATATAGTAGAAATTCTGTAATGTATAAGAATAAGCAAAAGTTTATAGATATATTTAAAAAGAATAAAGAGGCATAAAATGAAAATATTTTATGAAGATAATCATATTATCGTTGTTTATAAAGAAAAAGGTATATTATCACAATCTGATGGTTCTAATAAGCCTGATATGCTAACAATGATAAAAACGTATATAAAAGAAAAATATAATAAGCCTGGAAATGTATATTTAGGTTTAGTTCATAGATTAGATATTAATACATCTGGCATAATGGTTTTTGCAAAAACTTCTAAGGCAGCAAATAGATTATCAGAAGAAATTAAAAAGCATGAATTTAATAAAAGATATATAGCTACTGTTGAAGGTAGTATTGATAATAAGGAATATGTTGAATTAAAGTCATATATTCTAAAAAATGAAGAAGAAAGAAAATCATATATTAATAAAAATGGTCAGGAAGCAATTTTAGAATATAGACTAATCAAAAATTATAAAATAGGAAATACTTTAGTATCAGATATAGAAGTAAATCTAAAAACAGGAAGATTTCATCAAATTAGATGCCAAATGTCATCTATAGGACATCCTTTATATGGTGATAAAAAATATGGTAGTAAAAATGATTGTAATAATGATATTCCTCTAGAGGCATATTATTTATCATTTATTCATCCTACAAAAAAAGAATTAATGGAATTTAAATCAAAGGAGTTAAAATGAAGCTAGACATAACTATTAATAACGCAATTGATGCTAAAAATATTAGTGGAGTACATAATTCTAATATAAAAGCAATTGAAGACTATTATAAAATTGAAATTGGAATCAATGGTTCATTTGTTAGTATATCAACAGATGATATGTATACATTATCAAAGGTAGAAGATGTTTTTAAAATATTATTAAGAATGTCAGAATTATCTTTAAAGATTACTCCAAGAGATGTTGTATATGTAATTAATATAGCTGAAAATAATTTATATGATGCATATATTGAATTTATTAATAATAGAAAACCATTATGTAATAGTATTCATAATAAACCAATATATGCAAAAACATTAAAACAAGATGAATATTTAAAATGTATCCAAAAAAAGGATTTAATCTTTTCTATAGGTGCAGCAGGTACAGGTAAAACATATCTTGCTGTATGCTATGCTGTTTCAGAACTTAAAAAAGGTAATATTGAAAAAATTATATTAACAAGACCAGCAGTAGAAGCAGGTGAATCATTAGGCTTCTTACCAGGAGACCTAAAGGAAAAGGTAGATCCATATTTACGTCCATTATATGATGCACTATATGATATGCTAGGTGTAGAGAATGTAACATCAATGATTGAAAAGCAAATTATAGAAATTGCACCTCTAGCATATATGAGAGGTAGAACATTAGAAAATGCATTTATAATTCTAGATGAAGCACAAAATGCTACAATCGATCAATTAAAGATGTTTTTGACAAGATTAGGCTTCAATTCTAAGATGATTGTTACTGGTGATATCTCTCAAGTTGACTTACCTAATTCAAAGAAATCCGGATTAAAGGTTAGTGCTAATTTATTAAAGGGTTTAGATGAAGTTGGCCTTATAATATTCGATAAGAACGATGTAGTTAGACATCCTTTAGTAGCGAAAATCATCGAGAGATTTGAAAAATTAGAAGAATAAGAGCATAAAATTTATATAAAATTCTTAAAAATTTCAAAAAAGTGCCGTTTTTCTCGTAAAAAGTGGCACTTTTTTAATTTAATTGCTTGATTTCATTAAAATTAAAGATTAAAATATAATTATAAATTTGTGTAAAAAGGGGACGTAAAGATGAAAGAAAACTTTTTTAAGACTTATTTTAAGAACTTTGGTGTGTTTACTTTCTTACTATTTGTCTGTGCTTTCGCAAGTTTTGGTTTCTTAGGTTATATCCAACCAAACTTCTTAGGTAAGACAGTAAGCGACATACTAAAAGGTGCTTTATTAGTCGTATTTCCAGCACTAGCAATTGTTGGATTATCTAAGCTTAAATCAACAAACGTTGGTTTTATCGATTTCTTAAGATTGGTTGGCTTAGTTTCAGCACTAGTATTATTAATCATGGGTGCAGCAAAAGGCGCATTAACTGGTTTAGGATATGGGTGCTATATTGCTTCATTAGTAGTATTTGTTTTTGAATTAATATTCAGAATTAAATTTGCTGATGATCCATCTGGTAATGGTTCATTTAAGAACTATTTTGGTGCCTTAGCTGGTACATTTAACCCACTAATAATTTTAGGTTTAGGCGTTTTAGTAGCAGTTGTTGGCTTTATTCTATTTAAAGAAAATGTAATTAGTAAGGTATTTGGTACATTTACTCAAAATAGATACATCATCCTAGGTATAGCAGTTGTAGGATTATTCATTATGTTTATTCCTGCATTAGATAGAGATTCTGAAGTTTCTATTTTAGATTTATTAATTGCTGCAGTATTCTTTGGAACAATCTATTTATCATTTGTATCAATTTCATTTGTTAACAGAAAAGTATTATTAATTTTATTAGTAATGGTTATTGCAACAGGTTCTATGTTATTAATTAGAGCTGTATCTTATAACAAAGGTAAAGGATATGATAATCCTGCTCATAAGATTAGAACTTATTTCAAGCAAACTTATGAAACATTTGATCCAGTATTCGCATTAGCTGTTGGTGGTATAACTGTTGGTTTCTTCGCTTTAGCTTATGCTTGTGCAATTGGAAATAACCCTATTTCAAATAGATTTAATTTAGGTGGAAACGGAATTATGTTATATTCTGTTCTATCTATGGCATTTGCTGTTACTTTAGTGTTATTATTATTTGTATTCAGAAAGTTCAAATCTACAAAGATTGAAAAAGTTGACTGGGTATTAGTAGCATTATTTATTGCATCTGCATCAGTAATTACAACAATTATTTGTGCAGCTGTTGGTGGACAATTTAACTTATTCACAGAAAATGCATTATTATTAGTTACATTAATTATAATGGGTGTTATATTATTCATCACTATTATTGTTCAATTCATTAGATTAAGAAACTTCGATCCAGTTTATGCTTTAGTATCTGATAAACCAGCTGCTAAGGAAGAAGAAGAGGTTGCTGAAGAACAACCTGCTGAAGAAACTGCTGAAGAAGAAGTTGTTGAAGAGAAAAATGATGACCCATTCGCTTTAACTGAAGAAGATGAACAAATCTACGAATCAGTTTACGGTAAAGATGAAGCTGAAGAGGAAGAAGAGGCTGTTGAAGAAGAACCTGCTGAAGAAGTTGTTTACGAAGAAGAAGCTGAAGAAGAACCTACAGAAGAAGTTGTAGAAGAAGCTCCTGTTGAGGAAGAAGTTATAGAAGAAGTTCCTGCTGAAGAGGAAGTAGTTGAAGAAACTGAAGAAGCTGAAGCCGATGAAGAAGAGGATGAAGCTGAAGAGGAAGAAGACGACGAAGTTGATGAATATGCTGAAGAAGGCGAAGATGAGGCAGTTGAAGAATTACCTCAATCAAAAGAAGCTGGCGTTATTGTTCAAGACTTCCAAATCGTTGATGAAGAAGGTAAACCTAAGAAGATTAAGAGAAGATTCAACTCTAAGATGATGTTCGCTCCTTATGAAACTAAGGAATACTATAATGAAATCAAGAATTACTTACAAATGTATCGTGCAAAAGGTAGATATTCTGCAAGATGCGAATCATATCGTTATAAAGGATTAGTTGCTAAGGTTGCACTTGGTGGAAAGTCAATTAAGGTATTCTTAGCTATCGACCCATCATTCATTGATGAAAATCCTAAGTACCATTTAAAGAATGTTTCTGATAAGAAGCAATATGCTGAAGTACCAGTAATGATGAAGGTACGTTCTCAAAGAGCATTAAAGTACTTCAAAGAATTAGTAGATTATATGATGGCAAATAGATTAGTTAAGCCAAAGAGAAATTATACTCCAGTTAACTACATGCCTCAATTAATTCCAAATGGTGAAGCTATCATGGCTACACTTGGTATGAGTACTGATTACTTACATAATACAATGAACGTTCATTCTATTCCTGCTGATATGCCTGATAATCTAGAAGATTATATCCCAATGATTCCAGGTGAAGAATTAGAGGAAGAAGAAGTTGAAGCAAATGTATATCTTGATACATTATGTAACCACTTCGAAGATGGCGATGAAATTACAATCGATGTATTAAAGACTTTACATATCGTTACTAAGGGTAATGTATTAAGAATTAAAGCTCGTGGTACATTAGATCGTAAGTTAATAATCTATGCTGAATACTTTGACGCAGATGCATTAAAGATGTTAATGTGTACAAACTGTACAGCAATTAAGATTATTAGAAATTATGAATAATAAAGATTAAAGTGCATCTTAACGATGCACTTTTTTATCTTATAAATATACATTTATAAATATAAAAGCCTTATGGTTTATCATAAGGCTTTATTTTTTATTTATATAATTTTGATACTCCGGTCTTTATAGCTTCATTAGCTACTGCCTCAGAAACTGATTCAACAACTCTCTTATCAAATGGACCAGGTACAATGTAATCTGGATTTAATTCATCATCTTTAATAATTGATGCAATTGCCTTTGCTGCTGCTAATTTCATTTCTTCGTTAATCTTAGAAGCTCTAACCTTTAATGCACCTTTAAATAATCCAGGGAATGCTAATACATTATTAATTTGGTTAGGATAATCAGATCTACCTGAACCACAAATATAAGCACCAGCCTCTTTAGCATCTGTATAGCTAATTTCAGGTGTTGGATTTGCCATTGCAAATACAATTGGGTTTTTGTTCATTGATTTAATCATATCTTTAGTAACTAAATTAGGAGCAGATACTCCAACAAAGGCATCAGAACCCTTTAATATTGATGCAAGTGTACCATCATGATTATCTGGTGTATCATATGTTCCCTCATCTAATAATTCTTTAATTAAGAAATTATATGAATCATATTTTTTCTTATCAATTACACCAGTAATATCATAAGCATAAATCTTTCCAACACCAATTCTTTTTAGCATCTTTGCTATCATAGAACCAGCAGCACCAGTACCAGACATAACAACTGTCATATCCTTTAATTTTCTTTTTGTTAATCTTTCAACATTTAAAAATGCAGCAGCAACAATAATAGAAGTACCATGTTGATCATCATGGAATACTGGTATATTCATTTCTTTAATTAATCTTCTTTCGATTGTTACACAACGAGGAGCAGATATATCTTCTAGATTAATAGCACCTAAAGTTGGTTCAAGATATTTACATGTTTTAATTATTTCTTCAACATCTTGTGTTGCAAGACAAATAGGAATTGAATCAACACCAGCTAATTCCTTCATTAATATTGATTTGCCTTCCATAACAGGAATAGCTCCATATGGTCCAATATTTCCAAGTCCTAATACAGCACTACCATCAGTAATTACAGCAACCATATTAGATTTTGAAGTGTATAGGTATGCATCATCAGGATTTGCTTCAATTTCTTTACAAGCATATGCAACACCAGGAGTATAAGCTAATGATAGGTCATGTTGATTTTCAATTTTAACCTTTGATTTAATTTCTAGCTTACCTTGATGTTCTTTATGTAAATTTAATGATTCAGTTTTTAAGTCCATATTATTTGTTCTCCTTATCAAATAAATTATTACCGTAATAATCAATTGCACAAATCATTTTAAAGTTTTCAACCTCTAATCTTTTAATTGATTCAGGTCCTAAATCTAAAAAGGCAATTTCTTTTGCATTCTTAACTGCTTTAGCAAGCAATGCACCACATCCACCTGTTGTAATAAAATACAAAATTTTATTATCAATATAATATTTGGTACAATCGTTATCTCTAGGTCCCTTACCAATTGTACCTACAACATTTAATCTAGGCATTAAATATGCAAATTTATCCATACGTGAAGAAGTAGTAGGTCCAATAGAACCAATTACATGCCCTGGCTTAGTAGGAGTAGGACCTGCATAATAAATAAATGAATTAGAAAAGTCTACAGGTAGCTTTTCATTATTTTCTAGCATTTTTTCTATTCTCATATGTGCTGCATCTCTTGCAGTATAAATGATTCCTGAAAATTCAACTACATCTCCGGCTTTTATATCTTTTAATTTATCTTTATCTAAAGGATATTTAATTATCATAGTATCACCACCTTATGTCTTGATGCATGACATTGTATATTACAACATACAGGAAGTGAAGCAATATGACATGGATATAAATTAACTTTAACAGCAAGTGCTGTAGTCTTACCACCAAGTCCCATAGGACCTACATTTAATTCATTTATTTCTTTTAATAATTCTTTTTCTAAATTTCTTGCATCACTATCATCTGATTCATCATCGATAGGTCTTAATAATGCTTCCTTAGCTAATATAGCTGATTTTTCTAAATCTCCACCAATTCCAACACCAACTACTAAAGGAGGACAAGCCCTACCTCCAGCCTCTAGGATAGTATCTTTGATGAATTTTTTTATACCATTAATTCCATCTGCAGGGACAAGCATTTTAACCTTACTCATATTTTCAGAACCAGCCCCTTTAGGACATACTGTTATTTTTAATTTATCACCTAATGTATATTTAATATGAATAATAGCAGGAGTATTATCCTTAGTATTAACTCTATTTAAAGGAGATTTAACAACACTTTTTCTTAAATATCCTTCTGTATATCCAAGTCTAACTCCTTCATTAATAGCTTCATTTAAATCACCATTAATAAAAACCTCATTACCAATTTCTACAAAGACAATAGTAATACCTGTATCTTGACACATTGGGACAAATTCATTAGCTGCAAGTGTATCATTTTCTATAATCTGTGATAATATTTGCTTTGGTAAGCCATCTTCATTATCCATACATTTTTTTATTCTATTTAAAACATCTGCTTCTATAAATGTTGTTGCCTCAATACAAAGACGTTTAACATTTTCTGTGATTACTTTAGTCTCTATAGTCTTCATAATTTTTACCTCATTTAGCATTATACTATTTATAGTCTTTAATTTAAATAATAAATTAAAACTTGTTTAAAAAATATTTTGCATATATAATATAAATGTTTAGAGGTATTTATTATGAATGATAGATTTAATGAGTGGATTCTTGAAAAAAAGAAGAAAAAAGTAGAGAATGATACAATTAAACATAATGATTTAAAAAGATTTTTAAATGATTGTAAAGCCTTATTGTTTCCAGGTTATGTAGATAATGTATCTAATTTAAGTGAATATATTGATAAAAAGGTAGAAGACATTAAAGCAGATTTATTAATTTTATTAACTTGTATAAATGATATTGAAACATTAAATGATTATTGTAATGGATACGATTGTGTAATAGATGAATTCTTAAACAGATTACCTTTAATTGAAGGGTTAATTGATACAGATATTCAGGCATTATATGATGGTGACCCTGCTGCTAAATCAAAAAAGGAAATCATTATATGCTATCCTGGTTTAAAAGCAATCGTTACATATAGAATTGCTCATATTTTATATGAAATGAATATTCCTATTTTACCTCGTGCACTATCAGAATATGCTCATTCAAAAACAGGAATAGATATTCATCCTGGTGCTAAAATTGGTCCATATTTCTTTATTGACCATGGTACAGGCATAGTTGTTGGTGAAACTACTGAAATAGGGTCTCACGTAAAAATATATCAAGGAGTAACACTTGGTGCTCTATCACTTTCAAAGGGACATGCCTTAAATGGTTCAAAACGTCACCCAACTATTTGTGATAATGTAACAATTTATTCAGGAGCGTCTATATTTGGTGGAAATACAATTATTGGTGCTAATTCAACTATTGGATCTAGTGCTTATATTGTTTCATCAGTAGAAGAGGATACAATTGTTACAATTGAAGGACAGGTTAAGAAAAGGAAATAATAGATCTAGTTTTAAACTAGGTCTTTTGCATTTATATAATATTATATTGATGAACTAGAGCCGCACACTCTTTAATTGATTTACGAGTTAGGCTCTTTTTGTATCATTTTTGAGAAAAATTGTTTAAAAATACTAAATAATATTGCATATGTCAATGATTTTTCTCAAAGTATATACTAAAGTATATAACATCTATTTTTTACTATGCATATGTCATTAAATATGGTATAATATATATAGAGGTATTATCATTATGAAGCATGGTAGAGGTTATGTTTATGATTTATATTACCATATTGTTTGGTGTGTTAAATATAGACATAAAATATTAGTAGATGATGTAAAAAAAGATTTTATAGATATTATTACTAATATATGTAAAAACAATAATTATGAGCTTGTTGAAATAAATACAGATTTAGATCATGTCCATATGTTATTAGGATTATCACCACAGGATTCTATTCCTGTAGTAATAAAAACATTAAAAGGTGTTTCAGCGAGGCTTTTAAATAGTAAACATAAAAATGAATTATCAAAAGTATTATATGGTGGACATATATGGAGTCCTTCATATTATATAGCTACTACAAGCGATAATATAATGGATAATATTAAAGAATAT
>Ga0247610_10000829_pt1 | contig 41243 bp, 41 predicted proteins | sample 174DNAGHGhighgp2_FD_193483 | JGI IMG/M metagenome (GOLD analysis project Ga0247610, IMG submission 193483) | Sheep rumen microbial communities from Palmerston North, Manawatu-Wanganui, New Zealand - 1742 DNA GHGhigh gp2 | ecosystem: Host-associated > Mammals > Digestive system > Stomach > Rumen...
CACATCCTTCGTCAGTACACGTTTTCCCGTGTCTGCCTCCATCTGGCACCTCATACTCTCCACGACCCGGTCGTTAATCAGCTCGTACTCCCCTTCATCATGAACCCTTAACCCTTCACCATGAACCCTTAACCGTCTATACATCGTCTGGTCAGTCACGACATTATAGCACACCTGGCAGCGTTCGGTGAGCCAGGTACGTATCTCGGTCGTCGACAGTAAGGCGTTCTTCCGTCCCTTACCCGTCAGACCATTCAGTTTCCAGGTACCATGCAGCGCCTTGTTCTTGTAGCGGTGGCGGATGACATCGTTACGCTCCTTTTCGGGCAGGTCGCCCCATTGCTGCGCTGCCCATTCCTCCAGCTCTTCCTGGTCGATGCCGAAGCGGTTGAAGAGGTATGCGGCATGCAGGATGAAGTCGTGGCGATGGCTCTCCACATAGAAGCGCTGCTGGTTGTTGAGTGTCTTTTCGATATAGGGCCATGCCTGTTCTATCTTGGCATGCTGCGTGTTGGGGCTGTAATCCTTCCGTGGTCTTCCCCGTTCTTCCGTATTGTTCGCTAAACTCTCCGCCAGGAACTCCTCGTCGGAGATGACAAACGGCTTGCTGTCAGGCTGGTAGTACACCTCCTCGTCATGGGCAAGACCGGAGAGCCGTACGGCATCACAGCATGCCTTGTCGTATTCGCATCCCGTCAATGTCTGGTAGTACTCATTCCCCTTCTTGAAAGCGGCAGGATAGACATCACAGTTGATGGGGCGTTTGCCCTCCCTCTCGAAGCGGTAGATGACCCGGAGCCCCTCCCCGCTGATGGTCCGGTAGCAGAGGAACGTATGCGGGTCCTGACAGATCCTCGCTCTTACATCATCCATCTTACATCTTACATCGTCTATCTTGTCAATATCACACAAAGCGAATCCTGTGGCATACTCCACGTCAGGCAGTTGCCTGCCTGCCGGTTTGAAGACGACACCCACGCTGAAGGCAGGCATCGACTTCTCTTTGACCTCTTTCTTTGCCGTATCACGGCTCACGTTACGAGCCATCTGCCGGTAGAGCTCAGTCTTCTTCGCCACACTGTCATCATACTTGATAAGTCTGATGATCTCGTCAACACCCACCAGTTTGCTCTCGGTACCTCTCAGGTTACCGAAAACACAGAACTTCACATTGTTTCCCATCAGTCAGCAGAAAAATTTCTCCTCATTCTCGTTGATGGTGTCGTACAGCTGCTCACCGTATTCCATCCAGAATCTCCTGAAATCCGTCCTGCTCTTTATCGCAGTGATGGCACCGACGATCTCAGCGTAGTGTTCTTTACTCAACTTGTCAGCATGCTCCTTAGAGAAATATTTGCCGTGGACATTGAATCCCTGGCGGATTTTACGCTGCAGTCCTGTCTCATTTTTTCCTCCGATCTGTTCCAGGAGGCATCTTGCCACCAGTGTGGCAACTTCCTTTTTCCTAACTTTTACTTTTGTCATAATTTTTAGAGTGTTTTTTTATTTCGAGGTGTAAAGGTCGTCATTTTTTTTCAATTCATGGTACCTCCCTATAGTAATGTACCATCCCCCAAAAATTCCCTCCCGTTTTAACAATCTTTATACATCCTTTGATTTTTCTACGTTTATCTGCATTCCTCTCACCTCTTACCTCTCTCCACTCACCTCTATACCCATTCATCATTCTTACCGAATTGGCAGTGTATTCGAAAAAATGCGAATAAAATTTGTTTTTTTACCCATTTATTTGTAACTTTGCCCCGTTATAGGTGACAGAACCTATTGAATCTACGGGACTTCGTCCCTCGTGTAGAGGTGGTAACTCGTTGACCTATATCCTTTTAGGTAACATTAACCTCCCTTGCCGCCATGAAAAAACAATGGTAGCGAAGGAAGGGAAGAACGTACCCTAAGGATAAGTCACCCCCTCTAAGAGCGATTCAAAATACAGTTTCTTAGCCTCTGCCTCCCCTAAGGCAGTGCCTCTTATATTGTTTGCTTTTGTTTAAATATCCATATATGTTAGTTAAATCATTTGATTATAAAAACTTCATATGGAAGTTGGATACCATCTATTTAGATAAATTGAATCTAATAGTTGGTAAGAATGCTGTTGGCAAATCAAAAACACTTAATGCTTTGGTAGAGGTTGCCAGGTTTATTAAGGGAGAAACATCTGGTATAGTTACACAAAACCAGTGTCGTCTTACTCTTGAAGGCAGAGATGGAAAGGAGTTAGTATATACTTTTGACGGTTCAGCAAAAGAAATTGTAAGAGAATCTATGACAGTAGATGGTGTCGAGATCCTTACAAGAGAGGGAGAACATGCTATGGTGAAAGGTGAGTCAGTGAATCCTCCTTTAAACAAACTCGTTATACAAACACAACGTGATACAACAAAGTTTCCAGAGTTTGAGGATGTAATGAGTTGGGCAGAGCATACAAGAGGTTTCTCGTTTAGTGATTTGTCTTCTTCAAAGCCATATTCAATTCCTAATATGTTCTCAGAAAAAATAGATTTTTCAGAATTATTTGAGAAGATAGATGAAGAAAAAAAACAGTTTATCATCGATAAGATGAAGGAACTTGGATATCATATTAATGAGATAACACCATTGAAGGTAGATCAATTTAATATTATCACTTTGAAAGAAGAAGGTGTTACCGTTCCTTTATTCTCTTCTTCTATGTCTAATGGCATGTTGCGAGTATTCTACATATTAACATATATGAGCTATATCGCAACAACAGAAAGTGCCAAAACATTTTTAATAGATGATTTAGGAGAAGGTCTTGATTATAGTCGTTCGGCAAGATTAAGTAAGATGATGTTCGATTATTGTGAGGCTCATGATATTCAACTTATAGTTACGTCTAATGACAAATTCTTGATGAATGCCATAGATTTGAATTATTGGATTATTCTACAACGTTATGGTGATGAGGTGAAGACCTATAGCAGGTCGACATATCCTGATATGTTTACCAAATTCCGAAAGATGGGTTTAAATAATTTTGATATTCTTAGTACTGATTTTATAGAACGTTTCTTATCTCAGGTCAGTAAATGAAGGTCGCAATTTACGTAGAAGGCATTACCGAAGCAGGCTTTGTCTACCAGTTGATAGGTGAAAAATACCAATGGGACTGGACTAAAGTGAGATTAGAATGCTTAAATTTAGACCCATCAGATGCTGCAGACGATTTAAGAGATATAGGAATAGAGAATGCACCAAACTACTTCTTGATTTATGATTCTTGTACAGACACGTCAGTCGCTTCCGATATAAGAGAGAGATTTCAGAGTCATAAAGACCAAGGTTTTGATAAGGTAGTGGGTTTAAGAGATGTTTACTTTCACCCATACTCCAAACTTGAGGAAATCTTCAAGTGAGTGGGCAAAACCTATAGTAAGCACTGGCGTGAGATAAAAGAAATAGTTTTTAAGCTCAAAAGTGAGGACTTCCAAAACCTATATAATTCAGGGAAGTGCCAGTCTTTCAAAGATTTTTGTGATACTATTTTCCTTTAAGGTCAATATTCTTTTTTAAGAGAGACTGCCAGAGGAGTGGATAGAGTTTTAACACAAGAAATTATTAAAACAAATATAAGTATGGCAACAGTAACATTAGAGAAATCTTTGCTCAATGAAATGAGCCGCATCATGGGTAATAAGGATTTGATGGAACAGACCATCAAGTTCGTGCGCTCCATTCGGCGTAAGGCAAAGTCTGAGAAAGCAGAATGGGAATATGTCCCTACTGCTGAGACTCGTGCTGCCATTGAAGAATGTGAGAGTAGTACAGAACTCGAAACACTTGACATCACCAATTTCAAAGACTACGTCAGAAGTCTCTGAATTCGATGGGACAAGAACTGTATTACGAATATACACTCAAGTTGTCTTCTCAGTTCAAGAAAGATTTTCTCCTTATATGGAGAGACCCAGTGCAAAAGGAAATACGTCTCATACGTTTGGGATCACACTCCAAGCTCTTTGATAAGCAAAGAAAGCTGAAATAACATCTTCCATCAAACATCTTCTGATTGCACAGGTGGTCATAAGGTTTATACATCTTTGTTCTGACTGGCAGTATCGAACTGCGTCACCGTATGTGTCAGAACAAAAAAGATGGAGACCATAGTATAAATGACGATATGGCCGATTCTGACACATATTATGTTTACGTTGTCTGGAAGTAATTTATTCGATAATGAGATGAGGGCTTGGCTGAAGCCTTTGGGGTTACAACAATATTGACAGGATCAATGCAATACGAAAAGAAGTCCTATACAAAGAAATGGAGCGGTAAAGGAAAAACAACCGTGAACCGTGAACCCAGAACCGTGAACCAAGGTCGCCCTGAACAAGGCAGGTACAAGACAATGGGTGGCTATTTGACTCCGCTGATGAAAGAGGAAGAGAAAGAAAAGGCAGGAATACATGAATTGAGTTATGATTTCGCTTGCAGAATTACGCGACTCTTCCAGTACTTGACTGAGGATGCAGAATATAAAGAATACGTACAGTCAAAGCAGATATACAGATCTGCTACCTCTATAGGTGCCAATGTTAGAGAAAGCAAGCATGCACAAAGTGATGCCGATTTCCTCTCCAAATTGTCTATAGCCTATAAAGAAGCAGACGAGACAGACTATTGGCTCAATCTTCTTCACGATAATGCCTACCTTGACGATAAACAATTTGAGTCATTAAAACATGATATGGACAGAATCCTAAAGGTATTGGCCTCTATAGTAAAGACAATGAAGGAAAAAATTGAAGCAGGGAAAAAGAAATAGGACTATGTAAAGGTAAGTTAAGATAAGGAATAAGGAATGCGGTATAGGAAGGTTGATAACCCTTAACCCTTAATCAAAATTAACCCTTAACCAAAGTTGGTCCTCTTCCTTCAAACATCAGACATCTTACCGGGGCAGGCTCTTATCAGTGTCTCTCATAAGACAAAGGTTCAATAAATATGATAATCCTGTCCCGCTTTCAAAGAATTACAATAAATTTGATTTTACAATGAAAGTAGTACTTTTAGCTGGAGGCTTTGGTTCCCGTATTTCAGAGGAATCTGTATTTAAGCCCAAACCGATGATTGAAATAGGAGGTATGCCTATCCTATGGCACATTATGAAAGAATATGCCTATTATGGGTACAATGAGTTTATCATCTGTGCGGGATATAAACAGGAATACATCAAGGAGTGGTTTGCCAATTATTTCCTGCATTACAGCGATGTGTCGTTCGACTTCCGTGATGGGAAGAATGAGATGACCGTGCACCATAGTCATCTGGAACCGTGGAAGGTGACGGTGGTGGATACTGGTTACAATACCATGACTGGTGGCCGTATCAAACGTGTTCAGGAATACGTGGGCAATGAAACCTTTATGATGACCTACGGTGATGGCGTCTGCGACGTTGACATCAACAAACTTGTGGAGTTTCATAAGAGTCATGGTAAGATTGCTACATTGACCGCTGTGAAGATGGCGCAGGAAAAGGGTGTGCTGGATATTGACGACAACGTGGTGAAAGCTTTCCGTGAAAAGAATGCCAATGATGGTGCCCCTATTAATGCCGGTTATATGGTATTGGAACCTGCCATCTTCGATTATCTGGATGGAGATGCCTGTGTTTTTGAACGCAAGCCCCTTGAAGCATTGGCTAAACAAGGTGAACTGATGTCTTACATTCACGAAGGTTTCTGGCAGTGTATGGATAATATCCGTGAAAAAGCATTGTTGGAGAATCTTTTGAAGGAGGATAAGGCACCTTGGAAGAAATGGGACAGAGTGATACCGAATATACCTGATTACAGTAAATAAAGAGAATAAAATATATGGCTAAGAAAGAAGAATTAAAGGCTCAAATTCTTGAGCTGACGCGAGAGTATTATAAGGAAGTACACGGACAGCCCAAGGAGTTTATCCCCGGCAAGACCAAAGTGAACTACGGTGGCCGATATTTCGATGCAGAGGAGATGGTGAACCTTGTAGATTCATCCCTTGATTTCTGGCTGACGGCTGGTCCGTGGGCTCACAAGTTTGAAACTCGCTTTGCCAAGTGGTTGGGCGTGAAATACTGTTCTCTGTGTAACAGTGGCTCCAGTGCCAACCTGCTTGCATTCAGTGCACTAACGGCACACGAATTAGGTGAAAGACGCATCAAACGTGGTGATGAAGTTATCACCGTTGCTGCTGGTTTCCCCACTACGGTTGCTTGCATCGTACAGTTTGGTGCAGTTCCCGTGTTTGTAGATATGAGCATTGAGGAAAGCAATATTGACACCACACAGCTGGAGGCTGCACTTAGCCCCAAAACCAAGGCTGTGATGGTGGCTCACTCTTTGGGTAATCCATTCAATCTAGAAGCGGTGGTTGCTTTTTGTAAGAAACATAACCTCTGGCTGGTTGAGGACAACTGCGATGCTCTGGGCTCTGAGTATTTCATTGATGGTGAATGGAAAAAGACTGGTACTATTGGCGACATTGGTACAAGCAGTTTCTATCCTCCTCACCACATGACAATGGGCGAGGGTGGTGCTGTTTATACCAACAACCGTGAACTGGATAAGTATGTGAAGAGTTTCCGTGACTGGGGGCGTGACTGTTGGTGTGTTGGTGGTGTAGATAACACCTGTGGCTGCCGTTTCACGGGCCAGTTTGGGAAACTCCCTCAGGGCTATGATCATAAGTATGTTTACAGCCATCTTGGTTACAACTTGAAGGCTACTGATATGCAGGCAGCCATTGGTTGCGCTCAGTTGGAGAAGCTGGATTTCATTGTTAGCCGTCGTCGAGAGAACTATCAGACTATGTATGATGGTTTGAAAGGTACTCCAGGTTTGTTGCTTCCTGAGCCTCAGAAGAACAGCAAACCTTCTTGGTTTGGCTTCTTTATTACTGTGAAGGATGATGCCGGTTACACTCGTAATGAGCTGACCAGCTATCTGGAAGAGCACCAGGTGCAGACCCGTAATCTCTTTGCTGGTAACCTGCTGATGCATCCTGCCTTTGAGGAATATGTGGAGGGTAAGGACTTCCGTACAGTTGGTGACCTGCCTGTAACCACCAGCATCATGAAGAATTGCTTCTGGCTGGGTGTTTATCCAGGTATGACTTCTGAGAAGTTGCAGTATATGATAAAGACTATCAAGGATTTTGTTGCAAGCAAAACCAAATAACATGATTGATATATTCAACAATTTTTATAAAGGAAAGAAAGTCCTTGTTACTGGTCATACGGGTTTCAAAGGCTCGTGGCTGAGTATCTGGCTTCACGAGTTGGGAGCAGAGGTGGTAGGCGTTGGTCTTGAACCCTATTCTGAGAAAGACAACTTTGTTCTTTCTGGTATTGGTAAGAAGATCAAGGCAGATATCCGTGCGGACATCCGTGACGGAGAGAAGATGAAAGAAATCTTCGCTCAATATCAGCCGGAGATAGTCTTCCACCTCGCTGCACAACCCTTGGTGCGCCTCAGTTATGAGATTCCAGTTGAGACCTACCAGACCAATGTGATGGGAACTATCAATATTATGGAAGCCATACGTGCTACGGAAAGTGTCAAGGTAGGTGTGATGATTACCACCGACAAGTGCTACGATAACAAGGAGCAAATGCGAGGCTACAAAGAAGATGACCCCTTTGGAGGTTATGACCCCTATAGCAGCAGCAAAGGTGCATGCGAGATTGCCATCCAGAGCTGGCGCAGGAGTTTCTTCAATCCGGAGGACTATGGCAAGAAGCACCATGTGAGTCTGGCCAGTGTCCGTGCAGGTAATGTGATTGGTGGTGGCGATTGGGCAAAAGACCGTATCATCCCTGACTGCATCCGTGCTTTGGAAGCAGGCAAGCCCATTGAGATACGCTCTCCCAAAGCAGTTCGCCCCTGGGAACATGTACTGGAACCTTTAAGTGGCTATATGCTACTCGCCCAGAAGATGTGGGAGCATCCAACGGAGTATTGTGAGGGCTGGAATTTTGGACCGGAGTCAGACTCTATCTCTACCGTTTGGGAAGTGGCCACAGAATTGGTCAATAACTATGGTCAAGGTGAACTGAAAGATATTTCAGATCCGAATGCTTTACATGAAGCTAATCTTCTTATGCTGAATATTGAAAAGGCAAAGACCCGTTTGGGTTGGAAACCTACACTGAATATGAAGCAGACTATGGCTTTGGTTGCAGACTGGTATAAAAAGTATAAGACCGAAGAGGTGTATAATTTGTGCATTAACGAGATTAAGCAATTCATTGGTGTATGAGTAAAGAGCGTTTATTCCTGATTGGCGGTAGCGGCTTTATTGGGAAGAATCTGGTAAGATGTCTTTACGATAAATATGCAATCAGTATCTTTGATAAGTTCATTGATGAGGCATACTTTGCTCAGTATCCTGAGGTGAAGAAAACCTTGATGGAACTTGATAAAGAGCAGATACCCGCAGACGTAGAATCACCGGATTATATCATCAATCTGGCTTCCATCGTTACGGCAGAACGTGACATGGGCTTGTTTGATAGCATGATTGCCTCCAACCTGAAGGTCTTGCTTAACCTGTATGAGCGTTTTAAGGATGACAAACAACTGAAACTGTTCATTCAGTTTGGTAGCTCTGAAGAGTACGGTAATGATGGTTCTCCTTTCGCTGAAACAATGCGTGAGGAACCGAATTCTCCTTATGCACTTGTAAAGCAGTTGACTACCAATACAGCTATGATGCTGCATAGGAATTACGCTTTCCCCATAATGGTTGTACGTCCGGGTAATCTGTTTGGCCCTCTTCAGGGGAAGACCAAGTTTATCCCTTATGTGATTGAAAGCCTTAAGAAGGGTGATCCGCTGAACGTTACTCCTTGTGAGCAGAAACGTGATTTCATCTATGCGGATGATTTCGCCTGGGCTATTGGAAAGCTTCTTGAGAACTATCCTAAGGCAGTAGGGGAGATTGTCAATGTGAGCAGTGGTGAAAGCATTTCATTGAAAGAAATTATTGAGAATTGCAGAAATGCGACCAACTCTACTTCACAGGTTAACTATGGCGCTTTGCCTTACCGTGAGAATGAGATGATGGATCTTAGATGCTCTGTGGCGAAACTTGAATCCATCATAGGGCAGCCTATTAAATTTGATATGTCAAAACGTTTAAAAGATTTAATATAGAATGAAATATTTAGTAACAGGTGGTTGCGGTTTTATAGGTAGCAACCTGGCAGCAGAAGTGTTGCGTAGAGGCGAGGAACTCTTCGTGTTTGATAATCTCTACCGTCATGGTAGTGCTGATAACCTTCAGTGGTTGCGTAGTAAGGGAGAATTTAAATATTATCCTTATGACATCCGCAATGCGAATGATGTTGAGACTGTTATCAAGGAAGTAAAGCCTGACTATATCTTCCATCTTTCCGGTCAGGTGGCTATGACTACCTCCATCGCAAATCCTCGTCTTGACTTTGAGGTAAATGCAGTGGGTATGTTCAACCTGCTGGACGCTGTACGTAAGTATTCACCGGATTCCGTTATTCTTTTCTCTTCCACTAACAAAGTGTATGGAGACTTTGAATACCTGCATTTCAAAGAGGAAGCAACCCGATACGTGTGTGAAGAGTATCCTAATGGATTCCCTGAGAGCATTACACTGGATTTCCATTCTCCATACGGCTGCTCCAAGGGGTCTGCAGATCAGTATATGCTGGATTTCCACCGTATCTTTGGTTTGAAGACCGTAGTATTCCGTCATTCTTCTATGTTTGGCATTAACCAGCACGCCACCTTTGATCAGGGTTGGATTGGTTGGTTCTGCCAGCAGGCATTGGATATCAAGGCAAACCCGAAACGCGAGCCGTTTACAATTTCTGGTACAGGTAAGCAGGTACGTGATGTGTTGTTTAACGATGATGTGGTGAACCTGTATTTCAAGTCAAAGGATTGTAAGGATGCCTATGGTCAGGTATTCAATATTGGTGGTGGTATTGAGAATAGCCTCTCACTGCTTGAACTCTTTGCTATGTTGGAAAAGATGCTTGATGTGAAGATGGAATATAAGCAGTTGCCTTGGCGTGAAAGTGACCAAAAGGTGTTTGTGGCTGATATTCAGAAAGCAAAAAGACTGATAGGATGGGAACCAAAGGTGAATTCCGAGGATGGTATCCGAAAGATGATCGAATGGTTAAAACAACAATAATAACAATCATGTAATGGAAAAATTATTATCTGTAGCTATCCCAACATATAATCGCTGTGAGTGTTTAAGGGAAGAGTTGGAGTGCATCATACCTCAACTCCTTCCTTATAAAGACTCCGTAGAAATTGTTATCAGCGATAATGCCTCACCAGAAAGTGATGGAACAGCATCAATGGTCGTTGAACTTGAAAAAAAGTATGGTATCTCAATAGATTATAAAAAAATAGAGAATCCTATCTATTTTGAAGATAACTTCAAAGAAGTAGTGTCTCGTACTCATGGGAAATATATACACATGACAGGTGATGATGACATCTTTTCACCGGCATTTTATGATTATATCTTTAAAATTATAGCACAAGAAGACAATATAGGCCTGCTTTATTTTAATTATCTAAGGGGGGATGGTAAATGCTCTAATGGTAAAATTAAGGAGCCTTTATATGAAACAAACCAATTTGTAGGCACGACAAAAGAGTTTATTGGCAGAGTCATGGAAAATCCTGGCTTCATGTCGGCATTGGTTTATAGACGTGACTGTTGGGATAAGGGCGAAAGATTTGAAAAAGAGGAGTATTATGGTTACCATTTCTTGGGCAGAGTCTATCAAGGTGCACTTTCCCTAAAGACAAATGCTTGCTATTGTTATGTTCCTATGGTTATCCAGAGGAATCCACCTAAGAGGACATGGTCTAATTCCTTCCCGTTATTCTATTTTGTTGGTTATTCCAATATATTCAAGGATTTGGATTCTTTAATTCCTGGGATATATGACAAATGGTTAAATAAACTTCATAACATAAGGAGAATCAGACGAAATATTAACGACATGCGTGGCATAACCAGACAGAATTATGCAAGTCGAAAGAGGGAATTTTGGCCCCACCTATGCGGATTGCAACGCGTCACATTTTCTTTTATGATATCTGTTTTCGCTGTGTCACCAATTACAAATATTTATTTTTTCATAATTAGGGTTTATTATATCATCCTAAAGGCTTTCCACCTTTAAATAAAGGATGCTATTTCCTCATCATTCAGTCCGTGATGTAAACTATTTATATGGCTAATAATACATTAATAGCGAAAAATGCCATTTTCTTGTATTTTAGGATGGCGTTTGTCATGATAGTGTCTATATACGTTTCGCGTGTTGTGCTGGCGCAACTTGGTGAAACGGATTTTGGCATATACAATGTCATCGGTGGTGTTGTCGCTATGATTTTGTCAGTAAATTCAGCATTGTCTTTCGGAACACAAAGATTTATCTCGTTTTATTTAGGTAAAGGTAATACAGATGATTTGAGAAAGACCTTTTCGTCATCTTTTATAATTCATTTGTTGCTTGGACTTATAATTGTTTTATTATTAGAAACTATTGGAGTATGGTTCGTAAATAATGTACTGGTAATCCCCCATGATAGGATGTATGCAGCAAATGTCGTTTTACACGTGTCTGTGGTATCTACTTTCTTAGTTATAATACAGGTTCCGTTTACGGCTTTGATTATAGCTCACGAACGAATGAATTTGTATGCGTATGTTGCACTGGTTGACTGTGCTCTCAAGTTATGGATAGCCTTTCAGTTGTCTTCTGCAAGTTCAGACAAGTTGATTTACTATTCCATTCTCATGGCTATTGTCCAGTTGATACAAATATTGATATATGTATCATACTGCTTTTTCAAATTTGAAGAAAGTAAACTTTTTGTTTGTAAGGACAAATCGCTTTATAAAGAAATCACACGGTATTCAGGTTGGAATTTGTTAGGTACGGTTGGTTTCATGTTGTCTGATCAGGGTGTGAATATGCTGCTAAACATCTTTTATGGTCCCGTTATCAATGCAGCCCGTGCTGTTGCTATGCAGATTAACAATGCTGTGCGGCAGTTCATCATGAACCTTCAGACTGCATTTAACCCTCAATTGGTAAAAATGTATGCTCAAGATGATAGGCAGGGAATGTTGCACCTGTTGAACAACAATGTTAAATATTCGCTGACCCTGTTATGGGTTCTTTTTCTCCCTATTTTCTTTGAAATGGATTATTTGCTCAGTATTTGGCTGGTTAAAGTTCCTGATTATTCTTCTGTTTTTGCAAGAATTATTATTTTACGACTTTTTTTGGTGTGCTTCGAACAGCCATTTATCACCGTCAACGGAGCTACAGGTAATAATAAAACCTTTGTCGTCGTTTCTGCTTGTTTTCTTTTATCCGTTCTCCCTCTTTCTTATATTTCCCTCTTGGTAACAGATCTGCCACAAGTCGTATTTGTCATTGATTTGATAGTTTATATTGCTTTAGTTTTGTGGAAGGTGTTTTATTTGAAACGGCAAGTTGGCTTATCACCTTATGAATTATTCTTTCAAGTTATAAAACCAGTTGCTGCCGTAGCTGTTATTAGTATAATACCACTACTATTGATAAACTCTCTTATGCAACCGTCCCTCTTTCGGTTTTGCATGTCGGTAATTTTGTCTCTATTAGTAAATATAGCTCTTGTTTGGAATATTATTTTAGGTAGTAATGCAAAGTCAATTTGTTTCTCAAAAGTAAGACAGCTTTTCACCTGAAACGTTATAACGTCCGTTTTCTTAAATTCAATCGATTGTGAAAAATACAATATTAATAAAACTCACGGTTAATATACAACTCATCATTTTACTGTCTTGTGACCTGTTGATACATTGGCTGCCATTGCTGGAAATAACCACTTTTCCATTTAATTGTTTACTGTGGCTCTGCATGGCATTCGGAGTTCTTTTTATCATGCAACATAAGGAAGAGAAAAAATATGGTAGTGCAATAAAACTATGGATAGTACTCTACATTATTTATACAATTTACCTGATTTACTACATTTTTATATCACCACAAGTACCGCGAGATGATATGTTGGGCATTTCTGAAAGTAATTTCAGGTTTATGCTTAATACAGTAATTCTGTTTGGTGCAATGCTTTCGTGTATTTTGTATCGTCGGTTTATCAATGTCACGGCTTGGACAAAAGCAACGATTATTATAATTTTTTTAACGTCTTTTCTGTATTTCTTGAAAACAAACATCCTTCTTTATTCTTTATATAGGCATCTTCTTGCGACGGATCCAGATATGCTTGCAGAATTCGGATTGGTTGATAGCTTTACAGTAGACAGGGCAATGGGATTATGTTTCTTTTGCAATCTATGGCTGATGGGTAGGCTGACAAAAAGCAAATGGATTAGCTATATTCTGTTTGTCATAATATCAGTTTACTGCTTAATAATCATTATTTTAATAGGCCAACGTGGTCCGATACTATTTATTATTACAACTACGATGTTCTATTTTTTTTGCAAGTATGCAACGTCTGCCCGAAAAATTATACTATATATTTTCATGGCTGTTGTCATGCTTATAGCAGGTGCATTTGCTGTTTCTTATGTTTCGAGTGATACAGCTGAGCGTTTCGAGGAAATAGAGGAAGATAGTGGCTCTGGCAGGTTTGGCGATGATGACTCTGAATACTTTTTGGCATGGAATCAGATACAGGAAGGTCCTTTGCTTGGTTCCTACTTTAGGACTACAGCGGTAGGTCGTTATGGAGATTACCCTCATAATGTAATCTTGGAACTGTTTATGACGTTTGGCCTTATTTTCACATTACCAATGTTGTATTTGTTTTTTAAGATAGTAAAGATCAGTTTTTATCAAATACGCAAGAACACAGATGTTACATTATATTGTCTTGTATTCATATATGTGCTATCGTGTTTTATGACATCAGGAACAATAGCATTAAATTTTTTTTTCTGGTTGTTGCCACCTATGATTTTTGCTGGTGGCGTTTCAAATGCGGAGCATGCAGTTATCAAAAGAAAGAAATAATATGGAATTAGTATCTGCAATCATTACAACCCACAACCGGTCAGCCTTGCTGACAAGGGCAATAGAGAGTGTGTTAAGTCAAACTTATGGCAGTATTGAATGTATTGTTGTTGACGATGCTTCTTCAGATGATACAAAAAAGAAGTGTAAATCTTATCCTGTCAATTATATATTCATACCTAAGGATGAGAGCCATGGGGGAAATTATGCCCGTAATCTCGGCATTAAGGCAGCAAAAGGTAAATATTGCGCATTTTTAGACGACGATGACTATTGGATGCCTACGAAAATTGAAAAGCAGGTGTCTCTGATAGAAGAAAAAGGCTGTGAGCTGGTTTATTGTGGAAAAAGGAACGAGATAGTCAAACTTTCGGGAATAGTATATAATGAGGTGTTACCAGACATTCATTATCAGGGAATGATGTCCAAAAAGATTCTCACCGACATTAGGATTACGACTTCAGATGTTCTCATTTTACGTCAGGCTCTTGTTGATGTTGGTTTGTTTGATGAGAATCTCAGATTCTGGCAGGAATACGAATTGACAATACGATTGGCCCAGAGAAAACCTTTTTATTTCGTAAATGAAGCACTGACTGTTTATAGGGTAGATTTGGCTGACTCCCAGAGGTTGACGAACAAATATTATGAATGGATTAATGCTGTCAAGTACATTCATAAAAAACATAAAGTTCTTTACAGGCGACAGTCATTCCTTGACAAGCTGAAAACAAGGGACTTGTTCTGGAGGGATGCGAAAAAGAGAAGCAAGGCCTCCGGGTTGGCAATGCATTATTACTATTATTACGTGCTGACTTTTATTGGCCGCTGCACAAAGAAAATGTGGAAAAATGTAACATTATGAATAATATTTTGGCAATTATAGTAACCTATAATAGGTTGGAATGTCTCAAAGATTGTATTGGGGCATTGGAGAATCAGACATATAAGGAATTTGACATCCTCGTCATCGATAATGGCAGTACTGACGGTACTAAAGAGTTTATTGATTCACGTGGTGATATCTTGAAAATTCATCAGGCAAACCTTGGTGGTGCGGGGGGCTTCTATGCTGGTATGAAATATATGTACGAGCATAATTATGATTGGTTGTGGATGATGGATGATGACGGGATGCCTGAGAAAAGACAGCTTGAGAATCTCATAAAATATGGTGAGAAAGGATATCTCGTGCTTAATGCCTTTGTACTGAATAAAGATGACCATACACGACTGGCATTTGGAAAGATGGAACATGCTTCAGTCTACAAAGAGGAAATAACTGATAAACTCTTTCTGCCGTTTAATGGAACATTCATTCATCGTAGTGTTATTGAAAAAGTCGGGTATATTAAGAAGGAAATGTTTATCTGGGGTGACGAGCAGGAATATCGTCGTAGGATGATTGCATACGGATATACTCCTATGACAGTGACATCTGCAATACACTATCATCCTCAGGAAAAGGGGAAGAAACTAAGTATTTTGCCTTTTTACAAAGGGAAATTTATTTGGGATAAGCCTAAGCACTTGTCCTGGATTTATTATAGGAATCTAGGCTATATCAGCAAAACCTATGGGCTTCGGAGACAGCGGCTTTATCATATCATCGCTTTCGCCTGGCGTTTGCGGTGTGGCGAAATATATAAATTCTGCAAATACTACCAAAGAGGAAGAAATAATATTTTTGATTAATCAGATAATTAACTAAGTATTGATATGAAACATTTTGATTATTTAATTGTTGGTTCTGGACTTTTTGGAGCCACATTTGCTCACCGTGCAAAGCAGGTAGGCAAGAATTGTCTGGTGATCGACAAACGTTCTCATTTGGGTGGAAACATCTATTGTGAAAAAATAGAGGGCATCAATGTTCATAAATATGGTGCTCATATCTTTCATACAAATAGTAAAGAAGTGTGGGACTTCGTGAACAGCATAGTTCCCTTTAATCGCTATACGAACTCGCCTGTAGCAAATTATAAAGGAAAGCTTTATAATCTGCCCTTTAATATGAATACCTTTTATCAGATGTGGGGTGTAATAACTCCAGAACAGGCAGAGGCAAAAATAGAGGAGCAGAAAGCAGATGCAGTTGCAAAACTAAATGGTCGTGATCCTCAGAACCTTGAGGAACAGGCTTTGACATTGGTGGGCAAAGATATTTTCGAAAAACTCATTAAAGAATACACAGAGAAACAATGGGGACGCAAGTGTACAGAACTGCCTGCATTCATCATTAAGCGTCTTCCTGTTCGATTTGCATATGACAATAATTACTTCAACGATAAGTATCAAGGCATACCTATTGGTGGCTACAATAAATTGATAGAAGGTCTGCTTGATGGCATTGAGACAATGACTGGTGTTGATTTCATCGGAGAACGAAAAAAGTGCAATTCTCAATTCTCAATTCTCAATTCTCAATTTGATAAGATAGTTTATTGTGGTCAGTTGGATGAATACTTTGATTACAAGTTGGGTAAACTTAACTGGCGTACGGTCAGTTTCAAGACCCGTATCGAAGACACCCCCAACTATCAAGGCAATGCCGTAGTTAACTATACCTCACATGAGAAACCTTACACTCGTGTCATAGAGCATAAACATTTTGAAATGTTTGGTAAGGAGGTATATGATTCTAAGAAAACGGTGGTTAGTGAAGAATATAGCACGGAATACAAAGAAGGAATGGAACCATACTATCCTGTTAATGATGATAGGAATAATACTCTTGCTGAAGAATACCGAAAACTTGCAGCCCAAGAGAAAAATGTTATCTTCGGTGGAAGATTAGCAGAATATAAGTACTATGATATGGCACCGATTGTTGAGAAAGTGCTGAAAATGGAATTATTGAAATAGTGATATGATTAAAGTAAGTGTTATTATACCAATCTACAATGTAGAGAAGTATTTGAACCAGCTCTTGGATAGCTTGGTAGAACAGTCGCTAAAAGAGATAGAAGTTATCTTAGTTGATGATGGGAGTCCAGACAGCAGTGGGAGAATTTGTGATTCATATGCAGATAAAGATTTGCGTTTCCATGTTATTCATAAAGTGAATGAGGGAGTTTCAAAAGCCAGAAATGACGGGTTAAAAGCAGCAAAGGGGGATTATGTTATATTTTGCGATTCCGACGACTGGTTACCTCTTAACGCATTAGAAGTATTATATGTCGAAGCGAAAAGGACTGATGCTGATATTGTAATTGGCGACGTATATCGGTATGAAGGTGGAAAGGAGGTATTGGCAAGATTCTATAACAATGCTTTTGTGACGGAGGATAGGAAATTCATAGACCAGATGATACAGGCAGACTTCTATAAAACCTATTGCCCGCTGCCTCCTTCGTCAGGACCAGCTTTTGGCTATGGAGGACCGTGGAATAAACTGGTTAAGCTTAATATGTTGCGCGAGAAGAATATAAAGTTTGATAGTAGGGTAAAGGGAATTTTTGATGACTTGATTTATACCGCTTATATACTTGCCAATGCCTCAAAGGTTGCCTATATCACTGAACCTGTCTATTATTATAGGATATTGCCTGTTTCAATAACCAAGACATATAAGCCTAATGCTTTGGAGATCAACAAGGCTATATTCAACAGTTGGCAAGAGTTTATTAGTAAATTTGGAAAAGACGGAATATTTGACAAACCATATTACGCAAATGTCGTCAGACGCTTTATGGAAATCGTTCCATATTATTTTTTCAGTTCTAAGAACCAGAAGGGTTTTTCAGAAGTGCTAAGAGAAATGAAAGAAACGATGCACAGCGAACCATACAAGACGGCAATTAGAGAAGTGGATGAAGGAATGCAGACAAGGCAAGGGAAGGTGTGGCTAAGATTATTGCGTATGGATTCCCCATTATCAATCTGGTGTATATTTAAATTGAAGGTTATAGTTAAAGCACTATTAAGAAGATGAAAAAAAAGAAGTTTGCCGTTTTTTTTTTATAATCTTTTTATCATTGATAGTTGTTGCTCAGTCAATATTAGAGAAGAGCCGCAATGTTTATGACACTGGTAGATTGTGGCAAATTCGTGATTCTTTGGATAGCATAATAATTCCATTACCATCTATTAATTCTTTCCCAGGAGAAACAATTATAACTGTTAAGAACCAAGAGGATTGGGATAGGCTTGGTTTAAATATAACAAAATTATTAAAGGAAGGCATAAAAAACTTAAGAATCAATATCACTATCAAAAGACTAGAGTATGGTAAGGTCCCATTAGTATTAGAAAATATGAATTGTGAGGATGTTAATATCTTCATCGATGGTGACAATGTAGTTATGATACCTTGGGGTGATGTGATTAGTAGAACAGACAAAAGAGCAATCAAAAGATCATCATCTTATTTGATTCCTTATTCCGGTTTTGAATTTGACAATATAATATTAGACCAGCATAATAAAGATATACCGTTGTATGGTGAACTAAAGGCTTTGACATCAAGTGTTGAAGAAGTAAAAGATTCAGGAAAAGAAATCTATATAAATTCCGATGGAACAGTATATAAAACACTTCCCAAACTATGGAGGTTTCCTGTTGATTTACCAGATCTTACAAAAGAGGAATGTAAGGATTTCTTTCTTTTATTAACTCGAGACTGGACAGCATGTCGGCATAAGGTGCATGAGGTGAAAGATGGTAAACTTTACTTTTATTTGCGCTCGGATGACGCACCTACATTGGGGCAAATGACTTTAAACCCTAACAAGGATTGGCAGACACATCATGTCAGACCGTATTATCGTTTTGTGAACTGTCCTGTAAGCAAAGACCTTTATTTCAGCAATGCCTTTGTGCACGTACCAAATAAATATAAGGAGATAAGAATAGGTAAGGGTTCTAGGCTAGTTGTATTAAACAAGTGCAAATTCAATTCTTTTGTTTTTAACGAGTTCCATATTGTAGGTGGTGGTAGATGTCCTGCTTTTGAGTATAGAAATTGTTCTTTTATCGAAGGCTCTTTTATAACAAAAAATCGATTTGAAAACATGTCTTCTTTGGTATTGTCAGCCATCAATTGTCAGAACGTTTGTTTCTCGCATAATACTGTAACCGACACAAGAACAAGTGTTATTTCGTGTTACGGATGCATCAATACAACAATTTGGGCAAATCGACTGAGTAGAATAGGGTGGATGTTAAGCACTCGAGCTGTTTCTATAAGAGGAAAAGGTACTCATATTGTTGAGAATACCATAGAAGATTTTAATTATAGTGCTATAGAATGTGGTACGCATAGAGCAAATAGAGAAAATGGCATTCAGAATTATATCATTGAGCGTAATGTAATAAGGTATTCGGATTCTTTTCGTAAAAAAAACTTGCTGCCCATTCTGTCAGATGCTGGAGGTATTTATATTTGTCCTCAAAACACTTGTGGGATTATTAGACATAATGTTGTGGTAAGTATCACAGGGAAGGGTGCAAACCGGGGAATTTTTTTGGATGACGGTGCAAAGAATATGGCAATCTATGGTAATCTAATAATGAATACTGATAATTCGTATGATATAGACCTTCGTCGAAGCAATACTTATGCAGATGGTATTCCTGACCATAATACGAACAATCAGGTATTCCATAATATCATGACAGGAGGCTATAGATTTCAAGATACAGGCAAAAACGATAGCCGGTGTATAGGTGGGGAGAATTTGCTGTTAGATATTGGTGATTTTAAGAAAAGAGTGGTGGAATTGAAATGTTCTGCTCCAGACTATACCATAGAAGGGGGCAAATATAAAAATGGTAAGGTAATCATCCCTAAAGGATATAGGGGGCTATTGGATAGTCTTCGCATCGATAGCTTTGTTCGTAAGTATATATCTCTTCGATAAAATATAATTTATGATAGGACAAATTAAGCGATTTATAAAAAGTAATGCTTGGTTGTTTCTGGGATTGAAGAAGGCTTTATTGTACTTCAGATACTTGAAATCGATAGGGAAGAAAAGTCCTTATGCCAAGTTGCCGCAGTATGAGGTTACGGATAAATATTCAATCTCTGCAAAGGACCATCATTGTTGGTTTGGGTATTACGACAAATCTCCCATCAATGCCAATGGGAAATATGCTTTATTCCTTAAAGTGGCAAAGAATGCTAAGGAGGGTGATGAGGCAGAAGTATGCATCTGTGATATGCAGACGAAAGAAAAGACTACCATTGGACGAACCAGGACATGGAACTGGCAGCAAGGAGCAATGGAACAATGGGTGGATGAGAAAACGATCTCATATAATAGTTATGATATTGATAAGAAAGAATATAGGACTGTAAAGGTCAATATTGAAACGGGCGAATCATCTACAACTACTAGAGCTACCTATTTCTACTCCAAAGATTTTTCAAAGTATTTGTCACTAAACTTCCACCGCTTAGATATATATGCCAAAGGGTATGGTTACCCATTTGATGTGGATTGTATGGATATAGCGAAAGATGGCATCTGGGAAGTGAATGTAGAAAAAGATGAATCTACTTTGATTCTATCCTTGGCAGATGTGATGGCATTTGAGAAGAAAGACTATATGCAGTGCCAGCACTATATCAACCATGTGGCATATTGCCCTGACGAAAGATATATCATTTTTATTCATCGTTGGCAAGTAAAGGGTGGGGAATTTGTTTCTCGTCTACTTAAATACGACATACATGAGAAAAGGTTGATGACTCTCTTGGATAATGGTCATGTTTCCCACTATTGTTGGAAGTCAAAAGATGAGCTGATGATATTTGCTACTAATGAAAAGAAAGAAAAGGGATATATGGTGGTGAATATTGAAACAGGTAAGAATTATATGCTTGAGGGATTGCCAGCAGAAGATGGTCATCCGACATATGGCAAGGATGGTAAGTGGGTTGTGACGGATACATACCCCGATAATCAGCGAAACCAGTATTTGTTTCTTTATCATACAGGGGATAAAAAGTTGTATCGAGTAGATAAACTGTATTCACCATTCAAGTATTTCAACGAAAATCGTTGCGACTTACATCCTCGTTGGAGTTTGGATAATAAATATGTGCTGGTGGATAACACTGCAATGGGAGTGAGAACATTGAAGATTTATAAAATTGGTAAGTAATCTAAGCAATGAAAGTATCGGTTGTGATGGCAGGCAGGAACTCTAATCCAGCATTGCTCAAAGAAGCCATAGATTCAATATTGAATCAGACTTTTCAGGATTTTGAATTTGTCTTCGTTGATGATGGCTCAGATATGCCGATGGAGCCTGTTGTTCGAAGCATATCCTCAGATTCTCGCATTATAGTATATAGAATACCACATTCCGGCCTTGGTGCAGCTTTGAATCATGGAATTAAACATGCTAACGGTGAATATATAGCACGAATAGATGATGATGATCTCGCACTGCCAACGAGACTTGAGAAACAAGTCACTTTCCTTGACTGCCATCCAGAAGTAAGTTGCGTGGGAACTTGGTTTTACGATATGGTAGGAAACAAATTTCTGCCTCATAGGGCATATCCAACCGAGCATGAACAGATAATCAAAGGATTGTTGTCTTTGCACTGGGGCTTGGCTCATACGGCAGTAATGTTCAGGAAGAACGCATTTGATAAAATTGGTGGTTATAGAATACCTGGTGGCGGTCAGGATTTGGATTTGTTCTTACAAATGGGAACAGTCGGTAAATTAGCCAACATCGGTGAATATCTAACCTGTTATCGGATGTCAGCCACGGGGTTGGGTACAGTCAATCCCAAGAAAACCGAAGCCTATCTGTTTGCACTGGAGGATGTGCAAAGAAGAAGGCTGTATCCTGATTATGACGAAATCATAAAAAGTTCAGTTGTAAAATTAAAAAATTCGATGAAGAACGCGCCCAAAACAAAGTATTATCGTATGCTTTTAGTTTGGCGTGTAAAACTATTAGGGAAGAAGATGAAAATGTTGTAAGAAATGAGTATAATGATGATTAACTTACCTGATTATATGGAAAGAGTAGAGAGCGTAAGGCTTAGAGTAATAAAGGAGGGACATTATGCCAATGGCTCAAAGATCGTAGTGCATCAGTTTGAAAGAAATTGGATTAAACAGGTTGTTACGGAAGACATCAAGAAGGGAAATTACAGAATTGGTGTTATCGTTGACGGCTCGTTTAATGTGTGTTACATTGGCCGCGCAACTGACCAGACATTACAAGAACGTTTATTGCAGCACACGGAATATTTGGATGATGTTTACTACTTCGACTTTAATGCTGCCAAAACTGACGATGAAGCTATAAAACAAGAGTGTATAGACTTCCATTCATTCGGTGGGGATGAAGAATGGCTTGACAATGAGTATCATCCCTCCTTGCCTAAGGGTGAAGTGTGTCCTTGGGAAGGATGTGACCATGTGGGACAGTAGTTTGATGCTAAGATTACCGTCAAGGCAGTGGAGGCGATAGAAAAGTGATGGATGGTTCATGGTTAAGGGTTCAGAGTTGATGATAAATGTTACAAGTTTCAATATTCAAAGTTCAAGTCTAAAAGAATGACAAAATGATGCCGTTTGAATATAACTAATGTTAAATTACGACTTTGTGGTATCGTATTTGCTCGACATTAAGAAAAATAATATATAATTTTACAAGGCTTTATATACTAACCATGCGAAAGTGAGAATTCAAAATAACACTAAATAATAAGATGGATTGCCCAATTGGAGAAATGCGAGCGACGGTGTTTACCAGTCCCATCGTATATGACGAAAACAATGTGAAACGCGTAACGGAACTATTGTCTACTGATGATGGTTTTGTGGCTAATCAGATAAAGGTTACAACGGTTCAGATTGTACCCGGTCTTAAAATAAATGTACCTACAACCCAAGAGAATGTGCCTACCGAATGGGAGATGGTTTCAGAAAAGAAGAGGCTCCGCATACATTTTGGACCGCAGAAAATAGATATAGTAAAGAGTAAGTTCACTAATGAGCAAACAATAGGGTATGAGACTTCGTTCTGTGATTGGGCAAAGGATTTCTTCAACAAGATTATAGAACGCTTTTCTTTGGCACCGACACGCTTGGCATTCGCACCCACGTACGCTCCGGATTGGACAAAAGATTTCAATAAAAAGAGTTTTAACGCTTCTGTATATAAGAAAGATTCTTTTAAGAATTCAGAAATAGCAAATCTTCTGTTCAAACAGGTGTATAGGGTCAAAGAAACACTATGCGAGAGAGAAATTCTCTTCAATTACGTTGCAGAAGCCTCGGAAGGACAAAATATCATAGAGAATGTAAAGAATAAGAGTATAACAGTAAAACAGATGCTTAATCTCTCCTTGGATATAAACACATATCCAGGTAACGGTATCGAGTTTACAGTGGACGAAATGATTGATTTCTTCAACAATGCACCGAAATATGCAAAAGATTTCTTGGGATACTATATTGGATAAGCAGGACATAGAGATTGCAGCCAGTTGGAAGGATGTAGCATGGGACGCTAAGAAAGTGTTCGATGATATTCAGATTCATTATTGCATCAATAAGGTGCTTGAGGGCTTGAATTTGCCAGATCATGGTGAAGTTAAGTTAAATTTCTCTGACCTCAATCTTTCCGAACATGAGTTGGATGAAATTCCTGAGATTACCCTAGAGGATAACTTCGAATTGAGATTGGTTGATGACAGTCAGGTGTCTTCTCATCGAGGTGATCAGAAAATATTGCGTTCTGAAAAGAGTGATTCGACCTCTACAAGTTCACAGCGCCAAATGAACCTGGAGCTGTTGGAGGAGTTCAATAAGAAGCAGTCAAAATTCGTCTATCTTTTGCATCATACAAATTTTGAAGATGGTTTGGAAAATGATGCGACAGAATTCTTTAGCAAACTCTTCAAGAAGGATCCTTGTATCAGTCTGTTTTGGTTGAGCGGTGTATATACCGAAAACATGACAGACATTGCTGTAGTTGAAGGAATACTTCGCATCATCAGCATGTTGGATGCCGTTGAGTATAGGAAGTACATCTTGCCTTTGGTGAAAGCATCTTTTAACGATAAGAACGTGGAGGTGCAGGAGGCCGCCATTATGGTGGCAGAGAAATGGCGTAATAAAATGTGTCTTGAGGCACTGGAGACCACAAGTTTTGCATCCAAGTGGATACAGGAGTATGCTAATCAAGTTATGGACGAATTAAAGGAGGAGTTGGCAGATGAGATATCTGAGGATGATTAGTAATATGAACCACTGGGATAGGGAGAAGATGGATCTGTATCCCCAATGTTTCTCTACCGGCGACATCCTGCTTAGCGACCTTAAGACTACAAAGAACACCTTGTCGTTATGGAAGTTTGAAGATGACCAGGAGAAGAACGACCTTATAGTAGCGATGGCGATGAGTAGGCAGCATATCCAGAAACTTGTATATGTAGAGATGGATGATGCTGGAATCAATAAACGAGGCATTCCGTTAGAGGATGAATTAGGAAATGCAGACGGCATTGTTGATGAGAATATCCTAAGGAAGCATGTCAATATGACCAAGATTGACTTCTGGCGTTTGGGGTATGTGGCTGAATATCTCTGCGATTTGGTGAAGAAAGATGGTTGTCATGATTTTGTGACAGACCGGCAGTTGTATCAGATGATAAAAGACAGAGCCAATAACGGTACTATAGACGTTGACCAAATGAACGACTCCCTACGTGAGAGCTATCTCAGAAGAACAGCAGAGGAGGCGGAGAAAGCTGAAAGAATAGCTAAGAAAAAGTAGCAGGTCATCTGCTTATGGTCTGCTACTCGAGAAGGTTGGTTAATTTTTCTTATCTTTGGGAGGACAAGGATCATTACCATAACTGTTGGGATTTTGAATTTGGCCGGTTTTAAGATGTGGTATCATCTCAAGACCTTCCTTTTTAGCCAGCTCGCGACTCCAGTCCATTGCTTCCTGCTTAGTATCAAAATGCTTTGAAGCTCTTTCTGCATTTGCTCGCTTGGCATCCCAACCACCTCTGTCTGAATTAGGAACAATGTGTATCTGTTTCTTCATACAAAAATGATTTGGTCGTTTTTCTTCTGCTTTGGTATTCGAAGCGTAACCTGGTCCGTTTCAAGGCCGGGGCCATTACCTTTTGGGAAGTGGTTTGTGTAAGAAAAGGATTGGGGAATCAACACTAAACCATTATCGCTAAAGCAAAATCGCTGCCAACTGGCAGGAGGCTGACAAATTGTCATAAACACGGATGGACTTTCAGAAACTCATATCTCGCTATAAGCAGTTTGGTGGGGCAAAATTGGTTTGGCAGTATGTTAAACTTGGTGCGCTTGGGCCAGCGATAAAAGCGGGCGTGAGATGTTTGCTGAAGCGGCAGTCTTTTAAGGCTATCTATCCAGAAGTGCTGCGCAAAATTGAGCCGTTCTTGATCCAAAAATATGGCTCAAAGGTTCAAGAGTTTAAGAAGTTCTTGGACGGGCCAAGCGGCAAAGCAGAGCGCAATGGTTCAAGAGAACTGATGCATGAGCATCCGAAGGTGATTTGGTGGTGCTGGCTACAAGGCTATGACGCTGCGCCTCCTATTGTGAAGGCTTGCTACAACTCGCTTATGCGAGAGTTCAAGGGTTCAAGAGTTCAAGGCTTAAATGACGGCTATGAGATAAAGGTAATTGATGGTGAGAATTGGAAGGAATACATTGAATTACCGGACTTCATCGTAAAGAAGTGGGAGAAGAAACAGATACCGCCTGCGATGTTCTCGGACTTGCTGAGGGTGGAACTGCTGATAAAGTATGGAGGAACGTGGATTGACTCAACGGTACTTTGTACCGGCGTCAACGATAACCATAACGATAACGAAAACAAGAAAGACTCCAAACTTGCTACTGACTCTAAACTCTCAACTCTAAACTCTCAACTAAAGCATAAAATGCTGGAGTTTTTGGATGCAGACTTGTTCTTGTTCCAATATACTAAACAAGGAAGTATTACTGTAAGTATTTCAAATTGGTTTATATCTGCCCATAGCAACAACGAGGTGTTGATAGTGTTAAGAGATATGCTCTATGCTTATTGGAAGGATTTTGATTGTGTGTTGGACTACTACGTCTTCCACCTGTTTTTTGCGATGATTAGCAAGGAGTACCCGGAGCAGATGGCGGCGATGCCGTATGCACAGAGTCAGCGGAGCCTGGTGCTGCTGCACCACTGGGGCGAGGAGTTTGACCGGAGGAAGTGGGACAAGCTTACGAGTGAGGTGTGTTTTCATAAGTTGGCGTTCCGTGTGAGTGAGGAAGTCAAAAAGGATAAGGAGAATTATTACAACTACATATTAACGGAGTATGGACGTATTTAATATACATATTGAGTTTGATTCACAAGTGTTCCGAAACACTGTGGAGCAATATATTAAGGAGAAGAAAAAGGCGTATGTGTGCGTAGTGGATGCTAATGTGATAACCATTGCACAGAAAGACCTGAAGTACCGTGAGATTGTAAAGAACGCAACTATCAATACGTGCGATGGTAGTTCTATTGCAATGATGGTCAATAAGATATATGGTACGGACTATCACGCCTTTAATGGACCAGAATTGTTCGAGCATTACATAGAAAGACCGTACAAGCATATTCTGGTGGGTAATACTGCTGCAAAGGTTGAGCAAATAAAGGCAAAGGTGAAAGAGAAAGGGATTGACCTTGATATGCGGCATGTGGATGTGCCTTTTGTGCCCGTTGAACAGTTTGACTACCCTGCTATTGCTAAACAGATAAACGAACTCAAACCTGATATCGTGTGGGTGAGCCTTGGGGCACCTAAGCAAGAAACGTTCATCTCAAACATATTTCCATACATAGAACAGGGAGTGTTGTTTGGTATAGGTGCGGCATTCAACTTTTATACGGGTGACTTGCATAATAACAAGAAAGAGATTGGAGGAGTTAGGTTGATCTGGCTGGAACGTATTTTTAAAGAACCCAAGAAGCAGATACGACGTATGAGTAATTACATATTTATCATGCCAAAGTTATTTTGGGAAGAAAAAAGAAAAGCTAAACAATCTAAAACCAAATAAATATGGAAAAACTTAAAGTAATTGTATTAACACAGCAAGATACTTTCTTTATCCCTGCCAACATTTTAAAGGCCTCAAAGGTTTGCAATATAGTTGAGGTTGTGGATAACAAGGCCAAGCATACGCTGGAGAACAAACTGTCAGATATGTTGAAATGGTTTGGATTCTGGCAATGTGCCAAGATGGGTCTCAAAACTATCAGGCGCAAGATTCAAGGCTTCCTGGATAGTGTCTGTGGGTATAAGCTGTATGGTGGTAAGTGCAATATAGCCCACGTGGCCAAAATGATAGGAGCAGAGTTTCGTGTAGTTCCCAATCTGAATGCTAGGGACTACGTGGATCATGTGCGTTCACTAGCCCCCGACCTGATAATATCATATTCGGCACCTCAGATAATTAAGCCAGAATTGCTGGGTGTACCCAAATATGGAATTATTAATGTGCATGGTGCATTGTTGCCTAACTATAGGGGTTGTATGCCATCGTTTTGGTATCTGTATAATAATGAAAAACTTGGAGGTGCAACCGTACACTATATGAGTGCGGATATTGACGATGGCGACATTTGTTTGCAGGGAAGTGTTGATATCTCAGATTGCAAGACTATGTTCCAGCTGATGAGAAAGACCAAGGAGCTTGGTGGTGAACTGATAGTTGAAGCCATTAAGAAAATTGCTGAAGGAACATTGGAGACAAGACCAAATGATACGAAGAATGGCAGTTACTTTACATGGCCTACTATAGAGCAGGCAAAACAGTTCAGAAAAGATGGGAAAAGATTGGTATAGCTATGTATAAGATAATAAAGAGATGTTTTGATTTTTTATGTGCGCTATTGGCACTTATAATTTTGTCCCCAATATTCCTTTTGACAGCAATAGGAATACTTATTAGTGACTGGGGGCCGATCTTCTATAAAGCGAATCGCATAGGGAAAGGCAACAAGTCTTTCAAGATGTATAAGTTCAGGTCTATGAAAGTACTTAAGGCTCCAAAGAAAGGTTCAGAGGCCAGTCTTAGACCTGATGAAGACAGAATTTTCCCATTTGGTCATTTTATACGTAAGGCGAAGATTGACGAGTTGCCACAGTTGATAAACATCCTGAATGGAACAATGTCAATTGTTGGCCCACGTCCTGTAGCTGAGGATCAGTTTAATATGTTCCGTTATGATAAGTGGAATGAGGCTGCAAGAGTACCTGTGGGCTTAAGCGGCCCTGCTGCTTTGTATGATTATATCTATGGTGACCAGATAACCGATGAGAAGGAATATATGGAAAAAGTATATCCTACACGTAGGGAATTAGAATATACCTACGTCAAGAAGGCAAGCATATGGTATGACCTTAAAATGATTATCTATACTGTCATCTGCATTTGCTACGCTCTCTTAGGGAAAGAGGCTACTTGGATATTAGATGAATTGGTTACTGAAGCCAATAAAACGATGAATCAATAAAACAATATGAATATACTTGTAACTGGTTCTGCCGGAATGATAGGCAGCTATGTGGTAAAAGGCCTGATTGAGAAAGGACATATGGTTATTGGTGTTGACCGTGTTAAGCCCAAAGAAGAATTTGATGGCTTAACACCTGTTGTTCTTGACTTGGCATCTAAGGAAGATGTAAACAAAGTATTTGAAGAGAACAAAATAGACCGTTGTATTCATTTGGCGGCCCTGGCACATACAAAAGGAGTGGCTGATACTTCTTGGGAGACATTTAAGAAAGTAAATGTGGATTGTGCAGAGAATTTGTTTGAAGCTTGTTCCAAGCATAATGTTCCGGTCTTGTTTATCAGTACGGTGGATGCCATAGGTATGGTAAAGGGGCTTATTACTCCAGAAACAGAACTGAATCCTATCTCAAACTACGGAAAGAGCAAGGCGATGGCTGAAGGACGGTTGAAGGAAATATGTTCTTCTTGGAATATCTACCGTTTCTCGCCGGTATATACAGAGGATGTAAAACGCGATATTCAAAAGCGTTACTATTTGAGATATCCAGATTGGGCATACCTGATTGGTAGCGGACAGCAGTTTGAGGTACTGAATGTACGGAAGGCTGTTTCTTCTATGGTGGATTGGGCGGACAAGAAGGTAGATAATACCATTCACATCATCAAGGATGTGGAATTGCTGGATAGTGCCAAGGTGATTGCAGAAGAAAAGGCTGAGGGAAGGGCTAAACATGTACTTCGCATTCCTCGCTGGATGGTAGTATGTGGGTATTATTGTATCAAGCTGGTGTTTGGGAAGAGTAACAAGACATATTTGGTGTTTAAGGCATTGTGGCCGTTTAGAACCACAAAATAGGGATCAAAGGGTTTAGAGGGGCAAGAGAAGGTGGATAGTAATCTAATATTATGAGTTTATTCGTTGAATTAATTCAAATAGCACTCGGAACCAGAACCGTACTTAGCAGGATCCCATCCGAAGATGATTGGCAGCAGATATATGAGACTGCAGCCAAACAGTCTTTAGTGGGTATTGTGCTTAGTGGGATAGAGATAATAAGAGCTAAGAATGTTGAACTAAGTGTACCAAAGATGCTGTTGTTGCAGTGGATAGGTGAGGTGCAGGTGATAGAGCAGCAGAACAAAAAACTGAATGAAGCTGCTGAACATTTAACAAGAATCTTTAAGAATGGAAGGCTTCGTAGCTGTGTGCTGAAAGGGCAGGGGGTAGCGAGGTTGTACGATGGGTCGTTAAGTTTGTGGAGGCAGCCTGGAGATATTGACTTGTGGGTTGAAGGTGGAAGAGAAAATGTCTTGCAGTTTTTAAAGAGTAGCTATTTAAAAACAGGTACGGTTGTCATCCATCATGTGGATGCAAGTATCGTAGATGATGTGGAGACCGAAGTGCATTTCCTGCCGTCTTATACCTATGATTACTTAAGGTATGTAAAATATAAGAAGTATTTCAAGGAGGAAGCAAATCAGCAGTTCAACCATTTTGATGGGCAAGTAGGTTTTGCATACCCCACAAATAGGTTTAATGCTGTCTATCTGATGATGCATATATTCCGCCATGTCTTTCACGAGGGAATTGGTTTGCGTCAGTTGATGGATTATTATTTTGTCCTGATACACCTCACAGACGAAGAACGTAAGTGGGCATACGGAAAACTGAAATGGCTGGGACTCGGGAAGGTGACTAGTGCAGTGATGTTTGTCATGAAAGAGGTTTTTCTGATGGATGACAAGTATCTGTTGTGTAGCCCGTCCGAAGGGAAAGGCAAATATCTTTTAGAAGAAATTATTGCAGGAGGTAACTTCGGTAAATTTGGAGAACAATACGAATCCGCTCACAGCGGTAGCAGTTTTAATCTGTATCTGAAGAACCTCAAACGCCTCGGGAAAGTATATTCCTTATGTTCCTCAGAAGTCCTCTGGGCACCAATATGGAAACCCTCCCATTGGCTCTGGAGGAAGTGGAAAGGGTACGTGTAGGGTGGTAACTGATGGTTGATAGTTGAGAGTTGAAAGTCAGATACTTTAATATGGTAAAGAAGTTAAGTTCATATACGCCTCAAGACTTGGCAGACCTTGATACTCTGATGCATGAGTTATCTGCTACAAGTTTCTGTAACGAGGAGCTTTTGAACAATGCCTTGAATGATGCAAATGTTCATGTGTATGTGATTAGGGATGGCGGGCACATCGTGGCTACCGGAACGCTGTGCATCAAACACACGCTGGAGTTCACCATTGCTGATATTGAATCTGTGGTTGTGAGCTCTAAGTGCCGTGGCCGTGGATACGGAAAGGAGTTGATGACGGCTATGGTTGAGGCTGCAAGGAAGATGAATGTGCATCATATACAGTTGACTTCCAATCCTGCACGTGTGGCGGCAAACCAGCTGTATCAGGAGATGGGGTTTGAGCGGTATGAGACGAATTGTTATAAGATGGGAGAACAATACTTCAAAGGCAAAGATTGCTTAACGGCTCATGGTTAGAGTTCGAGGATTTATGGGCCCAAGGAGAACGAGGAAATTATATGTGAAATTGATATGAGATGCCGTTATATCCATGATTTGAAACCAGCTATTCAGTCCGTGTGGAGAAATGTGAGCAAAGTTTTTAAACGCTATGCTAACATAAACACGATGTCTTTGCTTATGGCGATTATAGCTGCATATATCTCATATAGGTCATTGAATGAATCTATTAGTCAGCGGGAGAGTATGTATAAGCCGGAATTGTTTATTGGCTCAGAATGCTTTTTAGCAGATATTGCTGATTCTATGAACATAAGGTTTTATCATCTGGATTCTGACTCTACTCTGCGGGAAGAAATGATGAGACCATGGTATAGTCTCCATAACGTAGGAATGGGGAGTGCTATTAGCGTGTATGGGCATTTGTTGTTTAATTCTGAAACGATGATGAGCTATTTCTCGAAGAATAGGATGGATGAAGTACAGGTGATAAAAGGAGATGGCTATGTAGATTATATGACTTTTCGCGGTGACACTATAGAGGTATTTAACCAAGGTTTTGTCTCAGACTGGACGGTGGATTATGTTTTGCCAATAAGCCAGTCGGATGAAAAGAGTTTTCAATATTTTCCTCCTAATGTGCTTGATGACATAGTAAAGGCTTATTTGTGGGTTGAGAAAGCGAATCTTTCCAAGGAGGCTATAGGATTTAAAATTCCCATAGAACTTGCCTATAAAGATATTAATGGTAAGTGGTATAAAAAGGAGTTCGAAATGACTGTGGATTGCTTTATAAGAGGTGACAACGTGGGTTGTTTGATAAAGGCCGGTTTGTCATTGAAAGATATGATGGGGGAGTTTGGAGAGTCAATTGAAAATTGAGGGATTCAGCTAAAGTGCTGTTGGGAGTGAAGAATGGGACGATGTTAAACACTACACAATTGGTTGTATAGTCGAATATGGTATTTACTCACACCTTAGGACGGAATATGAAAGGTTTTCTAAAGGGCTTGTGGCAGTTCTGTAGCTATTTGTTAGTGTTGAGGGGGAGGTAAGGAGTCTGTTGAGATTACTATTTTAGGAATTATGGATATGAAAATAGTACGAACATTTCATCCAGTAGGACAGGGCGCTTTTTATTCGGAGAGGTTCCAATTATGGAAACCAAAGATAGAGACCCACAACATCGTGTATGATTGTGGCGTTTGCTATAAGAAGGAAAAGCAAGCGGTTCATGTGGTAAATCAGGCTTTTGCAGGAAAAGATGAGATTGATTATCTGTTTATTTCACATCTTGACTATGATCATGTTTCCCTGGCTTATGCTATTCTGCCCCGGGTGAAGAACATTGTGCTGCCACTTGTTTCGAAAGAGGAATTGATAATAGAAATGATGTTCTATGTGGTATCGGAAGAGAGTGGTGCTGCAAGTTTTTTCAGTGAGATTATCAATAGGATAGAAGACGGGAATAGAAGGAATACCGTAATCTTTGTTGGAGATGTAGAGGTCGCTCCAAATGAAAGTGATAATACGAATGTTGTAATGAGTGGTACGGAAATCGTACCGCAGTGGGATTACGACTGGGTATTGATACCGCATAATGTAAAGTATCACTCTCGCAGGCAGGAATTGACGGATGAATTAGGAAAATTGATTCATCAAAAGGAATTCGTTGAGGAAATAGTTGGACAGGGGCTGAAAACTTTTAAAACAGCAGATGAGTTATTGTCAAAACTGAATGAGAGGGATTTTGCCGGGAAGGTTTTGGTTATGCCTAACCTGAAGAAAGCCATCAAGAGTGCTTACACAAGTATTGAAGGAGGTACGAATGAAAATTCACTGTTGCTGTATTCTGGTCCCAAAAGTGGGGAAACAAAATATATGTTAGAGTATTGTATGCCTGAAAGACCGTGGTGTTATTCTGGTATCTCTCAGGCGGCTTGCTTGTATACAGGTGATAGCACTTGTGACATGGCGGATTGGAAGAAGAAGTATTCTGCCGTATGGGACCATGTAGGGACGATTCAATTGCCGCACCATGGAAGCGTAGAGTCATTTGATGTTGATTCATATCCTATTGATAGACAATATATATTCCCAGTGTCATTCGGAACGTATAATACGTATGGACATCCTTCTGGAAGGGTGTTGGCATATCTGATGATGTGTGACTGTTGTATACAGATGGTGACAGAGATGGCGAATAGTAGGTATATGCAGAGGATTGCGAAGTGGAGGTGAAGGAAGGAAAGATGGTATGTAATCCTACAGTCTAAGACGTGAAATATAAACATGATAAAGAAACCTCTTAATGGTCGCACCCCTAATGGGAATAATGCTCTAAGAGCTATGGAAACCCTTGAAAGGGCTACCCAAGTTTCTCACCTCAGGTTGAATGAATCAAGGGTGGAGGGTGATATGTTTATACCAAGGGCATGGCGCATGAGAGGGTATGTATTATGTCCTAATATAACAAACCAAGGATTACTGTATCGTGGGGATACATTGGATGCGGAAGAATTCCATAATACTCCAAAAAGATACAGCATGGCCAGCCTGAAGGAAATGGATATGGCCGATAAACTCTATCGAAGAATGAGATGGGAGGACTTGGCATTGGCGCTCTTAAGAAGTCATCCTATTTATAGATTGCTATCGATGGGAATAAAATTGCCAGGAACCAGAAATGAATATTTCAGAATATCATCATCTGTATTATTGCACAGTTACGGGATATCATCACCTTATATCAGCCTGACATCAGATAAAGACATCGCTCTTTTCTATGCAGTTACTGATTATGACGAAAAGACAAGAAAGTATGTACCGACAAAAAAAGAGTTCGGTGTGTTGAGTTGTTATCAGCTGAGAGAACCATTCAACCCAACATCTAGGGTATTTCCTATAGGATTGCAGGTATTTGAAAGACCTGGATTAAACAAGGAATTCTCATGTAAATTAAGGCCATTCGAGGATTTTTATGAGTTGCCAGAAGTGACGGGTCTTGTTTTTTATCAGGATAGATATGTATCGGAATACATGCTTGACAAGTATGAAGGGGGCGAGCTTTTGTGTCCCCAGAATGATATTCTTACCAATAAGATAAAACAGACTGATGGGTGTTTGTTGCAGTCTACTTTCAAACGGTTTTTGAAAAGATATCCACAGTTTGAAATGGATATGAAAACTGTACAGGAAAGATACAAAGTGGTGGATGATATTCGTGATATGCTTATGTTCAGCTACGATGAGTTGATAAAGTATCATGATTCTTTTGAATACTGGTGGTATGAATTCTGCAAGAAGATTTTATTTGAAGTAGATAAAAAACTAGATAGGGACTTTTTTGAAAGTATCCCATATGATTCCTATTATTCAAGGTATTTCAGATTCTAGAAACCATGAAAAATCGTAGTTTCCAACTATTCGCTATCATGATATTCATAGTGATTACACTATGTTTTGTAATTGGTATCATGAATATTGATGCTATAATGAAGATGGTGCATGGTGAAGGTGTTGGAAAGGATGATATCGAGGCACTTGGAGTTTTTGGCGACAGTGCGGGTTTGTTGAATGCTTTGTTTTCTTCGCTAGCATTCGGTGGTGTAGTGTTGACAATTATCTGGCAGGTAGCTGAAAACAACAAACAGCGTACAGATGAACATCGCATTCAGTTCGAGAATGTGTTTTTTAATATGACTAATACCCTGGAACATATTGTTTCAGAATTGAAGGTGAAAAAAGAAACAGATAATGGTATCTTTGGTGATGAATTTGGTTTAGAGTTTGATGTCGATTGGGAGCCTGGTACGGTTTTAAGTTCGACAGGCGATAAGAAAGACGAGAAAGAAACTGAATATGTGACGGGGCGCGAGGTATTCAAATATCTATATGAGGAACGCTCTATCTCTATTGTCAGTGCGATAGATAAAGAGGGTATAAAAGGCTTTGAGAAACAGATGTTTGGTATTTTGGACAACTATTTCCGTTACTTGTATAGAATCCTTAAATATATAGATGACAGTAAGTTAATTAGTCCCTCTTCCAAATATCAATATGCTGGGATTTTGAGAGCTCATTTGTCATATATGGAATTGCTTTTGATTTATTATAATGGTTTGTCTGAGTTTGGTCGTGAGAAGATGAAGCCATTGATAGAAAGATATCATTTGCTTAAGAATATTCGCGAGGAGAAGTTGCATGGTTTAACTAAGAATGCAAAAATTAAGTTCATGGATACTAAGGATTTGTATGATGAGAGTGCATGGAAATCAGACGGACGTACTGTTGAAGTGAAAAAAAACAAGATAGAGCATTTCTATTTCAGAATAGCTTATGCTATTATTCTAGCTTTGATATTTAATACATTGCTTAGCGAATGGTGGCATTATCATGTAAACGTTATGTGGTGTGATATGACAGAGGTGGTTGTTCGAGGGTTGGTTTTGATATCCGTTGCTGTTAGCATGTTTTATTATCAGGTATGTGATAAGGGGTATCATACGTATTTTATTTCAACCCGAGAAACTGGTAAATTGTGGGAAAGGACATGGAATAGCCTGAAAGGAAATTGGACATTGCCTGTTTTCTTATTCTTGACGATAGTAACAACCTATACGATGATTAGTTATCAGGCAGTATGGTATGATACCTATACTGTATATCTTGACTTATCTTACCTTTATTTCCCACTGTTAGCCGATGCCTTTGCTTTGATCGTAAATGTGACTAGAGAAGCAAATTGGGAAGAGAAGAAAGTAATTTGTAAAGAATAAGATGTGTAAGATATATAGATTGCTAAAAACCTTGTTTTGCAAATGCCAAACAGAGTTTGAGAAGATGGAGGTTTACAAAGCTAAATATCAAAATCCATCTTCAGCAAGAATAGCGGATAGGGGCGTGAAGGGATTTCTCTCCTCTTATCGTAGTTGGAGGGGTGAGGTGGAATTGGTTCACCCGTCTATGACTGGCTTAATGTATGGAGAAAAATTATACGGTGATATTTTGATAATTTTTTCAGCTTGTTTGGAAAAGAGCTCGCTCCTGAATACAGATAATCTGAAAATACTCGAAGAAGAATTGGCATACTTTGATAAGAAAACGGGCTATAGATTCAATTATGATGAAGCTATTTGCTTCAATTTAGGATTGCTTTGGCATAAGCTAGGGACAGAAAATGACGATAAAGCGGTGGCGGCTTTCAAGAAATATATCCTTTCGACACTCTCGCTATCAAATAATATCGCTTATGGAATAAAGGAGTGCTATGCTTATAAACCTGTAACGAACTGGCTGTATTATTCGTTGATGAACGGAGAGTTGAACTTGTCGTCGCCGGTGAAATTCAATGATCCTTTTGATTGCCCTATACTACAACTACTTGAGAACGAAAAGGATGATATTGCTAAACTGATACGAAAAGCGTATGGTGGTTGCTTGAAGATTGTCTGTTTCCGAAGTAATAAAAGCCTGCCTACAGGGGAAGATTATATTGGCAAATCCAAGCATGAAAATGATGCACCGGAATATCTGAATGAATTAATGTGGGCACATTATGCAGATTATCACAAGGGTATATGTATAAGATATCATTTTGAGGCATGTCAAACAAAGCTTCCGAAAAGTGAAAACACGGTAGTATCTTATTTCAGAGATGTGGAATATAGAGATGATATCAGTCTACTTGGTGAAAACGGGGATATCAACATGAAGGATGCATTTTTTGTAAAAAGTAAAGCATGGGAATATGAAAATGAACTGCGTTACCTCTACTTTGATATTAATGGTAGTGGCGATTTCCAGCAGATAGGTATACCTAATTGTATTTCGGCAATTTACTTTGGATTGAGATGCTCTGACAATGACAAAAAGCTTATAATGAACCTGATGAAAGGAAAGAAGTGGACTACAGTAGAGAGAAAACTAAATACCCCGGACAAAATTGTAGATCATGATATAGAATTCTACAATATAGTAAGAGATGAAAAATGCTTTGGGAAACTGATAGCTGAAGCAATAACCCCATCATAATTCTCTAGTGCTATTCTAAGAGATGTGTTTGCTGTAAAATTTAGAGCTTAGCTTAATAATATAAGAATAAATAAAACGAATATAATGAAGTATTTAATTGTTGTAGCGCACCCGGATGATGAGGTGCTGGGTGCAGGAGCATCGATATGGAAATGGGCTCACAATGGTGACCAGGTGGATGTGTGTATCATGTGCACGGAGGCGAAAGCGCGTGCATTCCGTCCGGAGGACAAGGAACTGGATGATGATACGCATGCGGCACTGAAATATATCGGGGTGAACAAAGAGTATGAAGGGACGTTCCCGAACATCGAGATGAATACGGTGCCGCATCTGCAGCTGGTGCAGTTCATCGAAGGTGCCATCAAGGAGAGTGAGCCGGACATCATCATCACGCATCATCCTGCAGATACGAACAACGACCATCTGCAGACGTCGATGGCGTGCCAGGAGGCTATCCGCTTATTTCAACGCAGGCCGGAGGTGAAGCGCGTGAAGGAGTTCTGGTATATGGAGGTGCCCAGTTGCACGGAATGGAAGATTAACAATGCCATGCAGACGTTTAACCCCAACTGCTTTGTGGAAGTGGGGAAAGAGGGCGTAGATGCCAAGATAAAGGCTTTGGGTATGTACCGTGGTGTGATGCGGCCTTATCCTCATCCCCGTTCTGAAGAGTATATCGCTGGCCTGGCTGCTGTTCGTGGTAGTCAGTGGGGCGTGAATTATGCAGAGGCTTTTGAAGTGGTACTGAGAGCATACTAATGGATATTCAACTGATAAACGAAAACTTGTTATCTGGTCTGCATCAGAAAGCGATGGAGAATGAACGGAAGCGTATGAACTATGACTTGCGGACGACTCCTGAGGATACGTCGCAGCGGATGCTTAATGCATTGGAACCAGGTACTCACGTTCCCATTCACAGACATCTGAAGACATCCGAAACTGTCATTTGTCTGGAGGGCTGTCTTGATTGGGTCTTCTACGAAGAACTGCCTGGAGTTGATACAGGCGGTCCTGTCCATGATGGTGAAACAGCTGTTGATGAGACTGCATTTGCAGAAGTGGCACGGTTCCGAGTATGCCCGCGTGAGAAGCTCTACGGCATACAAGTACCGAAAGGTACTTGGCATAGTATTGAAGTTCATGAACCATCTACAATATTCGAGGCAAAGGACGGGGCATATGGCAAATGATGTTAGAGGAATGTTGTAAGAAGGAAGAAGCATTTTTGGTTCATTGTTTTGGGAGAATAATAATTGCACGAATCAAGCGAATGGTGTTAAAGAAGAATAAATGATGTGAAGGAATGCAGTAAATCCAGAGAAAAGGCGTTATCTTTGCTGAATAATTTTGGAGAGGTTTGCCCTAGAAAATAGAATCATGCAGGTAAAGAAAGATAAAGGCATAAGCTCTGCGAGATATAGGGAACAGAGAGAAAGAATTCATAATGAATAGAGATAATAATCAATAAAAATATTTAATCCATGAAACTGAAGATTTTTGTATCATCAACTTGTTATGACTTAGGTATCATACGCTCACAACTCAAAAGTTTTATTGAGAATATGGGCTATGATGCTGTGTTAAGTGAATATAATGATATCTTTTATGATCCGAAAGACCATACTCATGAGAGTTGTGTAAAAGAGGTAACAAATGCTGATTTGGTCATTTTAATCATTGGATCAAGATTTGGAGGAAAAGGAATTCCTAATTTGCAAAGTTTGATTGATTTTAAAACTTTGTCAACTTCTTCGCTGAAAACGGGTGTTCTTGATAAACAAGATAATCTCTCTGTAACTCAGTATGAAATTTTTAAGGCGATAGAATCGGATATTCCGATTTATTGTTTTGTCGAGGAGAATGTTTGGCACGACCATCGTGTGTATGAAGAAAATAAGGAGAATGCGGAGGTTATCCAAAATATGAGGTTCCCCTCAATAGATAAAAATAATACAGCTCCATTCATTTTCGAGTTTATAAATTTTATGAGAGCAAGGACTCATAATAATGCCATTTACCCATTTGGAAAATTGGAGGATATAGAGGGATGTCTGCTAAAACAATGGTCTAATCTTTTCCAAAGGTTGCTATCTGAAAGTAAAAACAAAAATACCACTTCAAAACAGATGAGTCAAATCGCAGATCAGTTGAGTGATATGAAAGCTTTGATTTTGAGTTCTGCAGATAAAACCGCTGATTCAAAAGAAATAGCAAAAGGAGTGATAAAGTATCGCTTAATGGTCACATATGTGGATGAATTATTACCATCTCAAGATATTATAATGAAAGGACAAAGTTGGGATGATTTGATGAAGGCATGTGATATCGTTGGAGTGAGAGATTTTGTTGACGAACATATGAGAAATAGAATCGCCATTATTAAAAAGGACAATACGTTCTATCTACATTATTTCTATTTTAATGATACTAAGTTTGAGCAATACAAAAAGCTATGGTCTGATTTTACTATTATAAAAAAGGAAATAAAACAAATTATAGTTGAGGCTATTAGGGATTCTTCTAATGCTCATATGAGAGATTTGAAGTATCTGAATGTGGACTTTGATAAATATCTTCAAAACGTTAAATCGATTAATAAGGATATACCAGAGGGGTGATAATGTAAGAAGTAATAAGGGATATGTAAGGAAATGTGACATAACAGGAGTTAGAAAGTCAGATGTAAAATGGAGAAATATCAGTATCATATTTTTAGCCCATATAGGGTATGTCCGTTAGGTGCGCACGTTGATCACCAGCATGGACTGGTGACGGGATTTGCGATAGACAAAGGAGTGGATTTGTGGTGGACCCCCTCTGGCTCCCCCTGTTTAGGGGGAGAAAAAGACCCCCTTAATCCCCCTGTTTATGGGGAGAATCATGTACATTTAGAGAGTAAGACGTTTGAGGGTGTTGTTGACTTTGACATTGATGCACCGAGTCAGGTGAAAGAGCATCATTGGGGCGACTATGCACGGGGTGCTAAGTATGCGCTGCGGAAGCGATTTGAGTTGAAGCGGGGTATCACTGGTGTCATCCAGGGTTCACTGCCTGTGGGTGGTCTGTCATCGTCAGCTGCTGTTTTGATTGCGTATGTGATGGCGTTTGCTAAGGCGAATGACATTACGTTACAGCCGTTTGAGGTGGTGAAGATTGCATCTGAGGCAGAGCGGGAGTACATCGGACTGAATAATGGTTTGCTTGATCAGGCATGTATCGCACTGGGCAAAAAGAATCAGCTTCTGTTCTTAGATTGCGATACGAATGAGTATAGGCTGATTCCTTTTGGTGGTCAGACCCCGAAGGTCGAAAGTCAGATCGCAGTCGAAGGTCAAAGGTCAAAGGTCGAAAGTCAAAGGTCAGCCTTAGACCTTAGTCCTCAGACTTCAGACCTCCCATTCGAGATAGGTATCTTTTTCTCTGGACTGACTCGTTCGTTGGTGAACTCGGACTATAACCTCCGTGTGTATGAGTGTAAGACGGCGGCATGGAATATGCTTGCCTATACTGATCAGCCGCTGAAGACATTCGATAAGACGTTCCTGCGGGATATTCCCAAAGCAACCTATGACAAGACTCGTATCGCTATGCCAGCGAGGTTTGCCCGACGTGCGGAACATTTCTATAGTGAGTATCGTCGTGTGCGTCAGGGCGTGACGGCATGGGAAACGGGGAATCTGAAACTTTTCGGAAAACTGTCGTTCGACTCCTGTGAGAGTAGCATTCACAACTACGAGTGTGGGTCACCAGAACTGATTGCCATCTATGAGATTATGCGGCAGTTGCCAGGGGTCTATGGTGGTCGCTTCTCGGGTGCTGGATTCAAGGGTGCTTGTATCGCCCTTGTTGATCCTGCATATAAGGAGGAGATTCAGAAGGTACTGACAGAGAAGTATCTGGAGCAGTTCCCTGAGTATGAGAAGACTTTCCAGATATTTTGGGTGAAGCCGGATGACGGAGCAAGATTCGTTTGAGGTCTAAGGTCAAAGGTCTAAGGTCTAAGGTCAAAGGTGTTATGGATAGAAGCTTTGAAGGATTAAGGGTTTGGCAGCAGTCACGTACCTTTGTGAATGATATCTATGATATTATGGAAGAGGTAAAGGACTATGGTTTCCGTGATCAAATTCAAAGAGCAGCCGTT
>Ga0247610_10000830_pt1 | contig 41155 bp, 72 predicted proteins | sample 174DNAGHGhighgp2_FD_193483 | JGI IMG/M metagenome (GOLD analysis project Ga0247610, IMG submission 193483) | Sheep rumen microbial communities from Palmerston North, Manawatu-Wanganui, New Zealand - 1742 DNA GHGhigh gp2 | ecosystem: Host-associated > Mammals > Digestive system > Stomach > Rumen...
TCTTCGCACTGCTCCGAACTTAAAAAACTTGCCGCCTTTATTAGCATTGTTGTTTTTTTGCCTGCTTCTAGTGATTCATAAACGCCGTTGTAATAGTTCTTCGCCGCGCTTCGTATTATCGCCATTGCAAGTTTCATTACCGCAATGTTGTCGAAATCGCTTTTTTCTCTTTCTTTTATAGGCAGGTACTCAGGGCATTCGTGAACTTCAAAACTCGGTATTGGTGCAAGTTGAGCGTTTTGCCTGCCGATTATTGTTGGCGTTGCGTCCCATCCTTCTACAGGCTCAAAATCTTTTGACCACTTACAGCCGTACTTTTCATTTGGCACCGCATTTGCGCACTGCCAACACAACGTTCCTTTTATCATGGCAATTTCCTTTCCCAATTCTGTTTGTCTGCTATCGCACAAATATAATTATACGGTTTCTTGATTGATTCTAAATCGACAACTTGGTTGTCTATCATGTCAATCAGGTCAACTATATTTTCATATCTGTTATCTAACTTCTCCCAATCTTTATCAGATAATCTTTGTGATAGCACCACAACATCGTCATTTATTTTTTCTTTAATTAATTTGTCTTTATTTAATTTATTAGTATTTAATTGTTCTTGATTTTCTACCCCTAGAAATTCAACCCCTAGATTTTCTACCCCTTGAATTTCTGTTGCTTGATTTTCTAATATTAGGTTTTCTGATATTAGCTTTTTCGACTTCGGTTGCTCATATACATCATAAACGTATTCAATCCTTCCCGATTCCGTTTTATCAGGTGTAAGTTTTGTTACCACGATATACCCATATCCTTTTAATTCTTTCAATGCAGATTCTACTGCCGTGCGTTTCTCTTTGCATATCGCTTCAAGGCCTGCAACACTATAGTCCCAATCAGGCGGCAATGATAATATCTTTGACAACAAACCTATTGCCTTTAATGTCAATCTTTTATCTCTTAAATGATGATTGCTCATTACCGTATAATTGTCTGTTTTGTTTACTCTTATTACTGCCATGTTCTCCTCAAAATAAAAATCGGTTAACTTCGGGAGTGGCGGCTCCGTCCGTTGACCGATTGCGGTTGATACAATATTTTGGTTTGTTGATACAATACCGCCATACTGTATCAACCTTGACGATGTGTAAACCATCATCATTCGATTTGCACTATTATGATACTACGAATCGCATTTCTTGTCAAGTAGTTCTGTTATATTCTCTTGCTATGTCTGCTTCGATAGAATCAAACAGCTTTTTCTGAATCATGATGTTTTCTTGACTTGATTTGTAGAGAACTTCTGCTTTCAACATTTCAAATTCCAATTCCGCAATCTGCTCCTGACCTTTAGCAATCTTGTCAATTATAGAAATCTGAACTCCTTGGTTTCTTAAAAGCAATATAGCCTGAGCAAGCCGCAACCTGTATTCTCTTGTTTTTTCTGCATAATCAATGCCGTTTTTATACATCTTGTCCATGCTATGATTCAGGCTTTTCTTTATGCTTTCACGTTCTTGCATCAATGTCTGTCCGTCTATCATAAGTAATTTCTCCCAAACTTTTGCATGAAATCATCTCCAAATTCTTCTTGGTACAACCTCTGCGCTTCCTGCTGTAACTTTAATCTCATGCTTTTGTTCCTGTGTACTGCTAACGGCGAATACCTGTGGCAATCAGGACAAAGGTCTACCCAAAGGCCATAATATTTTGATTTGCTCCTGTTTGCCGCACCGAAAACTTCATGCCTTTCTGTGTAGCACTCGTTACCGCAAATATAGCATTTGCCAAACTCGGTGACGAACAATGACGCATTGTATCCATTTCTATCCATCATCCTATCCCTTCCGATATTTTCTTGGCGTTTGCGATATGCGTTCTTGTCACATCATCGCCTTTTTTCCATCCTGCCTGTCTCATAATCTCGCCAAGGTCTTTTCCATGCAGTTTGCACAAATCTTTTACTATCTTTCGGTCAGATTCGCTCGCTACGCCGTCTATTTTCGGTTCTGACATACTTTCAGGTTCTTTGAAAGCATCTGATTCACTTTCAGAATAAATACCATCAAAAGCTAATTTTGACGCTTTCAGCACCACTCTGTCATAGCATCTTTTGAACGCCATCGCATATGGATATGCGTTCTTGCAATTATGTGCTGACGCTTCGCCGACTTCATAGATGCCTTGTTCAGGACAACAATATGTGTACACCAACGAGCCATTATAGCCTTCCTTATCTTCTCTTATACATTCAGGTCGGAATCTGTCCTCTTCTTTCAAATGCTCATTCAGCTTCAAGCATCCATTATGGCTGATTATCAAGCCGCTGTACATTACCGTGCCATTCTTCGTTTCATTTTTCAGAATCCAAAAGTCTGCTTCTGTGATATCTTCATACGTTTCAATGGTCTTGATTGCCTTTTCACGGCTCTGCCGATATTTGGGCAGTACCCAAACATCGACCATTTCGCCGTTCTTGTTGCGCTCTTGCTTCTTTTCTCCAAAATTAAAAGTCATCGTCTTCATCCTCTCTTACTACACTGATTACCAAATCATACTTATCTTCTTTAACATGTGCGGTCAATGCGCTGTGCATGAACTCTTCTGCCTGCCCCCAACTTGTAAAAACAAATTCATTGATGCCAATTGTAACTTTGTAAACCATTTGATTCTCCTTTCTTACCACCCAAAGGTCACTACTACAAAGATATATAAAACGATTATCCAAAACGCTATCTTTACTGCTTTCTTGATTGCGTTTCTGCGCTTGTATTTTCTTAATCTCTTTTCCCTTCTTGTCATTGTTCTACTCCTCTATTTCTTCTATCAGGTTTTCGCCGCAATACTGGCACAACCACGCATCATTAACCGATACGCCTGCAAACTCTTTAATGACGCCGCCTATATAAAACGCAACATCGCCAACATGTATGTCTTTGCCGCATTTGCAACAATGCAACGGTGCTTCATTTTCTTTCGTTCTGCTTTCATCCCATTTTTCAAAATGCTTATCAGGTGCTATGCCGTAATTGTCTATTTCATACATAACTTATACTCTGCAAACTGTATTGTTCGCTCTCCTTTCTTCTTTACTACCATTTCCGTTTCTATCTGATAGCCTTGCTTTCTTAACCTACAAATCACTGCCGCCAATCGAGTTATCCCATATTCCGTTATTGCGTCCCATGATGTTATATGCCCTTTTGCTATCAGATGCCCTAAAACCAACTTGTCTTGCGTCATCTTTTTTCCCTTTAATCATCAATAAAAGTTGTAACTGATACGCCAAAATAATCTGCTATTTTTTTCAGCGTTGTTACTGTCGGCTGATTATCTCCTCTTTTCCAGTGCCAAAACGTCGGTCGTGTAACGCCGCTACCTCTGATTACATCCGCAAGCGTGACGTTTCTTTCAAACATTAGCCTTCTAAGATTTTCGTAGCTGTTCATATTATCTCCTTTCTAATAAATATCTATTGGTACGATTGATATAACTTCAGCAGATTCGTCATCCTGCTGTACTTCGTAATAAAACGCATCCAATGCGTCTTGTTCAAAATCTGCTTCAATCTGAAACGTTTTCCATGTTTCTGTCGCTGTGCTGTAGTTGATTTCAAATATCATTTCTGTTCTCCTTTTCTTTCTTTGTGTTATCTTATGTCATTATTTTATATTATAACCTTTATAATGTCAATATGTTTTTTAATATTTTAGCAGAAAAAAAGAGCAGGTCATGCCTGCCCTTTAATCTTGCGCATTACGCCTTGATACAATCTTGGATTAGCAATTAACGTTGCGTCCATTAGTTCATCCATAATCGCCAACATTTCATCCACGGGTAAACCTTGAACTGCTTGCAGAAAATCTGATTCGCCTTGTTCCATAATTGTTTCTTGCGCTTTGATTTCCTGCGGTTCTTTCATGTGGTCTAGTATGGTATAAAACGTTGCCAATTTTTCGCAGTTCTGATAACTGGTTGGTGCGCTTTCACATTGTATTATTGCTTTTTCCAAGTCTTTTTTAGTAATCATCTTTACATCATATCAATGGCACTGATAGCCTGCTGTATTGCGTTCTTGGCGTTCATGTCTGCGGTTTCGTTCATCATCTTTTCCAATTTCATTACCATCTTGTCGGTTTCTTCATCTCTGCTGTAACCGCCACGCCTTGAACGCCTGCTGTATCTGCCCATGCTATCTCTTCTGCGTCTTGCGTAACTGCCGCCACGATACGAACCGCCACGGTTGCCCATACCATCATCATACGAATAATCATCGCCTTCCATCGCCATCACGGTTGCTATGGATTTGATAGAATGAGTCAGTTTGTCGATTGTATCAAGGCTACCTGCTGTCAGTTCGCCTTTTTCTGCAATTTCTTCTAATTCATCACAGAGCATTTCTTTTAACTCATGCATGTATTCCATATTATCTCCTTTCTAGGCTGTTCTTGTTATGCTTAAACTTCCATCAATTACATTAATCAACGGTGTCGGTACTGTTGCAGGGTCATCAACTGTTCCATTTACATACTCAACGGCAACTGTAAAGCAACATCCTTTTGGAACGTCGACCGTTGCTCTGCTCGTAACGTTCCCATATTCGTCAACTGCCGCAGGCGTGGATATACTCCTGCTCCCTACACGTTCTTCACCTGATACAACAATAGCTGTTGCAATCGGCGTTACTGTGCCGCCTTCAGGAATTGCAATGTTGCCTGTGAAAACTACATTGTACCTAGCAAAACAATTATTAGTGATACCACGCAGAACAAAAATCCCTGTGCCACTTTGATGGAATACGTTCCCTTTGTTGCAAGGAATAGAATCAATAAACGGTACTGCCTGATTCAGCGCAACGCTTTCTACCGTATCTCTTGTTAAATATTCTGCCATGCCATCACCGCCTAAAAACTACCGCATCCGCAACCGCAACCGCTGTTGCATCCATTGTTGTTGCAAGTAAAGATTGGCTGTTCACCGTAAACCGGAACTGTGCCAACCGGGCACTGGTTCAGTCTGTCATAAATGCCATTGATGATGCTTGCATTCTGTGTTACCTGTGACGCCTGACCTCTTGCGAACAAAACTTCCTGTCTAAGCTGTGCGATTTCATCATTCTTTGCATCGATTTTGTCTGCGCATAACTGGTCAAGGATGCGCTGTGTGCTTGCTGTCTGACTTGCAATTATATCTCTGATTCCATCGGACAATGCCGCACGGTCTGCACAATTTTCCGTTGCTACCGTGTATTTCAGGTCTGCTAATCCAAGTCTGTTTTCACAACAGCAATCTGCAAACTGTGTTGATAGATTATTAAGACCGCCTGTTATAGCTGCCTGAATGCCAAACCCCTGTTGCATGTTCGCCATCTGTCTTGCATTAGCCGCTGTTTCTGCATTCGCAAATCCGTTGTTAACGGTCTGATTTACGCCCGCAAATCCGTTGCAAAGAGTCTGCTGTACATCACCAAATCCGTTGCAAAGCTGTGTTGCAGTGTTTGCAAATCCATTAGAAACTGATGCCTGCAAATCTGACAGCGCATTTGTGGTCTGCAACTGGTCGAATCCTCTTTCAACATCGTTGTCCGTATTCATAAGCCACGGAGCGAAGCCGCCGCCATTTCCACAGTTGTTACCGAATCCGTTTCCCCAGTTTCCACCCATTGCAAGAATCAGAAAAAGGATAATCAACCATCCATCGCCGTTCATGCCGTTTCCATAACCATTGCCGCCGCATGTTACTGCCGCAATATCAGCCGGTGTCATTTCGCTTGTTGTAAGACTCAATCAATTCATCTCCTTCCGATAATAAAATAGTTGTAATTTATACATAAAACGTGCACATTTTTATGTCGAAATGTTGTATAATATATAGAGCGGATAGGGTCGCTCCCGAAAGCCGTAATGCCTTAACGGTTTCCGCTTATTTTTTAATAAGGCAGATAACACGAAAGGCAGGTGTATTTTTTATGTCAAAATCTAATCGGTTATATAGCATTTGGTGCGGTATGAAAAAACGATGCTATAATCCAAACTCCAAAAGCTATCCACATTATGGCGGTAGAGGAATTACTGTTTGCGAAGAATGGAAAAAAGACTTTTCCACATTTGAATCTTGGTCTTTGCAAAACGGATATTCCAAAAATTTGACCATTGACCGAATTGACGTTAATTCTGACTATTGCCCATCGAATTGCCGTTGGCTATCCATCGCAGAACAGCAACACAACAAACGAAACAATGTTTATGTCGAACACAATGGTCGGTCTTTAACTATTGCAGAATGGTCTCGTGAACTTAATATTGATGCAAAATTGCTTTATTCTCGATATCATTCCGCGATAATGCACAAAGGAAGTTGTTCTTTGAATGACCTTTTGTCCACTCCTTCATATCCCCGAATATATACAGATGCGTATGCTAATCGAAAACCACGACCGTCAAGAAAAGTTTTTCAATGTTCTAAAGATGGAACTGTCATAGCAGTTATTGCAATGAATAAACTTGCCGAACTCGGTTACAACCGACAAGCGGTTATAAATTGCTGTCGTGGCAGAGCAAAAACATCCGCAGGATATGTTTGGAAATATGCCGATTAAAATGTTTTCGTTACCGCATCATATTGCGAAACTGTTCTGCCATCTGTTTCGCCTGTTCAATCTGCTGTTGATTTATTTGACCGTTCTGTAACATCTGATTGATTGTCTGCTGTGGGTCACCTGAAAATGTCTGCTTGAACTGCTGAAACTGAGTCATAAAGTTTTGCATGTTTCCGAACATCGGAACATTGCCCAACGCATTAAATAATGGATTCTTCATTTTTCATTTCTCCTTTCAAACTTAAAATTGCGTTTTCAAGGTCTTTTTTTGTTGCGTAATGTGATAATTCATCTTTTGTAATAAAATCGATTGGAGCCGATTCTGACGGCTTTTGCGGCGTGTTTGTGCGCTCCGTATAATCAAAGATTCTCAATGTCGGCATGCCTGTTTGGTCTGCCGATTTCAAATATAGACAATTAGAATCTGAATCCATCAGCAAGACCGCCTGCCCTGCTGATACCGGATACGCTTTCGCACCTTCTATTCCTTGAACCCAAACAACGCCGTTGCTCTGCTGTTGGTATTGATTCATCTGCTGTTGATACTGCGGCTGTTGAAACTGTGGATAATTCTGCTGATACCCCATCGGGAAATAATTGTTATATGCCATTATTTTTCATCCTTTCTCCAATAATAAATCGGTATTTCTTCGCCGCTGTCCCATGTGTCAAAATATGAGCCATCATGCACATATACAACGTGCTGTCCTGTTGCTAAAATGTAACTGCCTTGCTTGTGGTCTTCGCAGAAATCTTTGATGGTATAGCAGTTCGGGCAACTGTCAGGAATGATAAACCGCCGCCATCCGTTCTTGTACAAATATTCTCCCCATACTCTGTTACTGCTAGGCATGTCGTACATGTTCAACGCTTGCACAAACAAATCAACAAACGTTTCCTGCCATGACTTGTTCAGTGCTTTTGAAATGGCACGCACCACGCAATCGCCTACCCTTGCATTAACTGGATTGGAATTAAATTCAATATACATATCTTTCACCTCAGTTATATTTTGCCAATAAAAAAACCTGCTGACTATATCGCCAGCAGGTCTTTTTCGTGTCATTTTTGTTTACCACCAAACTTCATCAACCGTTTCGTACTCTATTCCGTACTCTCCTTCTCTTTCTTCTTTAATTGTTGCACAGTTTGGTAATCCGCCATAAGTGTATCCGTTATCATGGGATAACACAACCATCATGTCATCGTCCAATTCTTCAAGCATTTCTCTTAACTGCCCGACTGTGATTGCACTATCAATTTGGTCTATTCCGTAACCTTCTCTTCTTGCATCAAATACTAATGCTTTTTTCATTGTTCTTTCTCCTTTACTTGTTCCTGAGATATTCGTCAATTGCTTCTTGTACTTTCTGCTCGTCTTGCTCTTCTGCAAGGATTCTTTCTAATTCTTTCTCGCTCATTTTCTTTTTCCTTTTTTATCGACTTGTTTTGTTGACACCATTATATTATCAAAAGTTTTTAATGCTGTCAATAGGTTTTTTAATATTTAATTTAAAAAAACAAAAGCAAAGTTTCCCTTGCCTTTGTTAGAACATTGTTTGTTGTTCTCCGTCATTTGTTTTTCGCTTGTGCGGTTTGTACCCTTGCACATTCTCACGAAATGCGTCTTGATATTCTTCAGGACATTTCACTAACTCAAAATCTTTGCACGTATTTGGCGCAAAGCAGGTAGACCGCCGATACCACTTTTGATGGATTTCGCACCAACCTTCTGTGCTTGATTCTCCGCAATACAGGTTTACACAATATCTGCAATACTGCTTCATTTTAAAAACCTTTCCACCGCTTCACGAACTACCTGTGCTTGGCTGATATTTTCAACTTTGCATTTTTCTTTAAACTCTTTTACCAAATCTTTTGGTAGCCGTACTGCGATAACTCCATACACCTTGTTATTATAACGCTGTTTTACTCGCCAAGATGTTTTTCCCATCATATCACTCCTTTGTCTTTAGCCAAATAATATAAGTTGCACCATTGTACGCCATCGCCTGTTATAACTCTGTTTTCTGTCCACCATCCTTTCTTCGCCATTATTGCCGTTCCACGAATGTCAATCAAGCCTATGTTTTCGATGTTTGTATCAGCAGAATTGCCGTTTAACGATACAACCCTATAACCTTCAGGCACTTCTCCAAAATGGTCAATCCATATTTTCTTCTGCAACGGCATCCACCAAGGTTCTTTGTAGTTGTGTCCTTTGCGGTCATCTAACATGCCGTCACGACCATCGCTTTCACGCACTTTGATAAAAGGTCTGCTATCACTATTGTACCGAATTGTTCCAACTGGCAATCCTCTGTTGTTTGTTTTCCCTTTCTTGAATTGTCCTTTGTTGGTAAATTTTGTTCTTGGTGTTTTGTTTTTACGCCATGCTTCTTTTTTGTTGGGCTTGTGTATCTTTAGTTTGTTTTGGCAATGCTTTGCTAGTCTGCAATTTGAATAATCTGTGCCAAACGCATCGTTAAAATCTTTTGCTAACGAAACGAAATCACGGTCATATTTTTCAAAGTTATCCACAAGCCATTCGTTCATTTCATTTGTGTAATGTTCTACCGTATGATTAGACCGAATACACAAGCCGTTTTTGTTTAAATAGGCGTTTATTGTGCCTTTGGATTTGTTCGTTCCAAATATTGCATTGAACGTGTCAGCAAAATGCTTCGTGTTCCGCCATTCTATTGCTTGCACATTCTCTTGAACCCATTGCCGTTGTTCTTTCGTCCACCTGCCATTGGTCGATGTAAACTCAATTTTACGCCTTGTCATATAAGTGTTTAAAGCACTTTCAGACCGTGTGTCATTGAATCTTTCATTAAAGGCTTCCACAAAGGCAGGGAAGTTATCCCATACTTTTGCAGAAGCATTTGCCTTTATCCATTCGGCTTGCTCTTCCGTGTACTTCATTTCTGTTCCCCTATTATATCCGCAAGAACAGAATGAGAGAGTGTTTTCGCCTGCGCTAACGCTTTTTCATACTCAAGAATCAATTTGCCATTGTTAATCATCTGCTTTGCGGTAGATATGACAATTCTTGTCTGCTCATTTTCCACCATTCGTTCTTCCTGCGTCAATCCGTCCTGCAATGTTACATTGATTCTGTCTCCCATTACTTCATGCAATTCCACTAATGTCATTTTCTTTCTCCTTTCTTTAGCACGCCTGAGAAGGCGTTTAATACCTTCTCAGACAAATTTTTATTTGCACTTGATAAATTAATCATCAGCCACGGTTTCGCCGTTCATTTCGGCGATTTTTTCGCCTGTGATTGGCATTGGACTCCACCACAGCGGAAATATCTCTGTTTCTGTGTTCTCGCTGAAATCGTTCACATTCCATGCGTTATGCTTGCGGCTGTATGTGAGATTCATTGCGCCGTTCTTGGTCACTGTGAAATAGTTGCCGCTTTCTACTGGTGCGCACTTCTTTGCGTCAAACAATTCGATTCTGATTTCCATCTTTTTCTCCTCTCTTTCATCTGCGGCGGATTTATGCCGCCGCCGCTCGGCTAACTTATCTACTCAATTGGTGCTACCTGTGAAAGTTTAAACCATGATGCTTTCTTCATGAACATCTTGGTTTCATCTTCTTCGCCTTCTTCTTTGGCTTTTTTGGTAACATGCTTCCAAATTGTAAACTGTGCTATTGCTTTTTCGCCTTTCTGAACTTGGAATCCTAACTTCTTCCATGTCTGATATGTGTGTATCGGTTCAGGCTCGTCAAACTCTTTTTCTATTTCTTCGCCATTCTCTATGATAACAGCTTTGAACTTTCTGCCTGTTGTTCCGATAATTCCCTCTTCCATAAGTCTGATTGATTCCTGTAAAACTATCATCGCATTTGTCATTGTGTACCTCTTTTCTTTTTCCTGCGCTATCTGACACTATTAATATATCATACTGTTAACATGATGTCAAGCATATTGCCTAAATATTCTTTTGGCTTTTTCCCATGTCATTTCTTCTGAACTCTGCGAATACCCTGTGCCATAAATATATTTCACCGTTGCAATTTTATTCTCATAATCATTGCAAGTTTCCCAATAGATTCCTAACGCACTTACCGTGTTCGTGTCTGAAGTGCACGCTATATTCTCAAGCCATAATGCAGAATATTTATCTTTGCGAAGTTCTCTCAAACCTTTCGCTACTGCTTCTTCGCTGACGTAATGCACACGCTCCTCCACGTATACTTCTTCAAATGCTCCTTTGATATTGTGTTTAAAAACAAGTTCCATTGTTTTTCTCCTTTCGTGAGCGGTTTTGCCGCCGCCCTTCGGATTTGTGATTTCTACTTGAATGTTTCTATTGTTTCTATTTGATAATCAACTATTTCTCTTTTCGCAAGTCTGTCTCTCGCAATAAACGCTTGCTTTTCGTGCTCTCTGTCTGCTTCTTCCTTCATGATAAACGGCTTTGTTGTTGTCCGTTCCCATCTGTAATCTTTTGTAAGGCACTTTGCAATTACTTTGTACATTCTCTTTCTCCTTTCTCCTACAACTCACGTTCGCCGTTACAATCCTTCACGGTTACTAGATTTTGTTGTGCTGTGTTATCTTACACTTATATATTACAAAATCTTTTTAATATTGTCAATACATTCTAATAAAAAAGTTTTAATAAATTCAAAAAAAGAAAAACAGCGGCATTTCTGCCGCCGCTTTCCTGTTAGTAAGAAAGAAAAAAGAGTCCAATGAATCCTTGCTATATGTATGATAACACAAGCAAAACAAAAAGGCAACCTAAAAAAGATTGCCTTTTGCCTAGGAGGAATTAGAAAAAATGGTATTTTCGCCTTTGTAAACTATTCGTTTTACCTGACTGACAGACAGTTCAAATTCTTCGCTCAACGGCTCAAAACAGATTCCATCAATCAGCCGCCTTTTCAAAATTGCTCTGTTACGTTGGTTGTGGACATGTTCGTCAATTAATCTTGCTATTTCGCTGTTTGTGTATTCAATCATTTTCTTCGGATTTTAACTCTGCCATCGCCACCGCAATTCGGGCAACGTTTGTAGCCTGATTTACCGCCTGTTTTCCTGCGCCTTCTCCGTGTCACTCGTTTTATCTTCTGAGTTGCCATTGTTTATATCTCCATCATTGCCAATATAATTGTTGTAACCATCGGCATTAGTTTGGGTAATTTCTTCACTGGTAACTACATCTTCAAACTGCTGTTCATACCATATCCAATATGCGTTTGTTGCGACTAAAAAACAGATGGAAACAATGCACAATACAAATAGCCGCTTGATAACTCTTTCAAGCCTTGCAACTTCTCCTTCATGTACTATGTACGGCACGTCTTTCATATCTTGTAATCCTTCCGGTTCACCAACCACTCGTCCATCTGTTTCACTTGCGCTTCAATCTCGCCAGTGTGGTTACCATCTTTCAAGTGCGACAACGTTGTCCGATTCGATGCTACCAAAAGATTGACCGCATCGCCCAATTCCTCGATTAAAACATCTATCTTGTCCAGATGCTTTTTGTCTTTATCAAGGCATTCATCGTAGTGCTGTAACTTCTTGTTTACATCTTCTAGCGGCTTCTGCAACGCTCTTTTTGCTTCTATCAAAATCTTGATTGCACCGCCCACTATCCCGATGCAACTGCATACATATACGATTGTCACAATGTTTAAATGTATAGTCATATCTATAATCGCCCTGCTTAGTATATCATAACAGCTTTTCGTTGACAATCCAATCTCTGTCAACCCTGCCGTTTATGCCGTTCACCTTTCCTTTGTTTGTGTACTGCTGTACTGCTATGTTTTTCTGTTTGGTTTTGGTGTAGTATGCAAGCCACTTGTAAAAACCATCCAGTTTTTTCAAATTCAGATAGTTCTTTTTGTAATCAAGATTGTAGTAAACCCCTACTTTGAATCCTGCCGCTTTTACCCGACTACAGAACAATTTGTTGAATGTCGTTATAAGGCTCTTATTTGGCTTTACACCGTGTTTTTTCGCATACTTCATAGAATCGTATTCCCAATCATAAAAGACAGGTAAATCAATCCATTTTCGGTACGGCAAAATCGTTCGCAAACATCCTTCTGCTTCTGCTATTGCGTGTTCTTTTTTGTATGCATAGCCAAACCAATAAATGCCGATTTTCAGACCTGCTTCGTGTGCTCCTTTTATGTTCTGTTTGAAACACTTATCAACATGAGTCCATCCGTAGCCTGCTCTGATTATAGCATATTTAATTCCATCTGCTTTGACTTTTTTCCAATCAATTTTTCCTTGTGCTTCGGAAACATCTATGCACTTGATATTAGTTTTCTTTTTCGGCTGTATAACTTCCGGTTTTCTGTGTTCAGATGGAAGGTAACAAACAAAAATCATCCTTATCAACTCAGACATGGTTTTTTCGAAACAATGCCATCCATCATTCTTCCTCATGCCGGGGTCTCTAGTGTAAAACCAATGTTTGTTTCCTCTCTTTTCATACGCCGAGAAAACAACATAATGACCGCCACTTGTCCATGTTACACCGCCCTGTTTCCCTGCTTCAAAGTTGATGATTCCACGGTCAAAAAAGCCGCCATCAAGCCACTTAAAAATTGTTTCTGCATTGGAACTTCTCGCTGTCACAAAACCATAATGTTCCAACCCTTTTGTGATTCCGTCCCATGTTGTCCCTTTGTAATTGTATCCATGCTTTTTCATAAAAGGCACCACATCTTTTGGCGTTACGTTTGCGTACTTCGGGTTATTTGTAGCAAGCATGGCAACTGACGTATCTCCGCAACCTGCGTGTGCTAAAGTGGAACCGCCTTTTGTGTAAACAATATTTCCCCAACGTGCATCATATTGTCTATACGTTACTGTCATCTTCTTCACCTTCTCCCTCAATCTCACCAATCTGTTCGTTGTAAACATCGCCTTTGTTGTATTGCTTTCTTGCTCTCATTTCGCCTGTTGCTATGCAATTTTCTTCGGATGTAGGGATGTTATAGTACCACGCCAAAACTCCAATAGCAGTCAAGATAACAGTAATAAGATTATCAGAAGTAAAAACGCCTTCTCTGATTGACCTTATAAGATTAATTACAGCCATGACAAAAGCCACAACTGTGATTGCAAATTCTTTGCGGTTTTGAATTAAATACTTCATCATATCTCCTTTCTTTAAATTCTGTGGATTGTAAATCTGCATGAAACGAACGTGCCCCTTGCAGACGTGTTATTCCGTCCATACAACGTAAGCACATCGCCTGCACTCAACGAAACAACTGTAGGCATCAAAACGACCGTATCATAATTGCCGCCAACTCTTCGGTACTCAGGACCAATTGCACTTGAACCATTTTTGTAGATTTCCAACCCCATCAAATCACCGCTTGTCGCAGGATTTACACCTGCTTGCACTGATATGATGTAGATGCCCTTTTTTATAACAGTGATTCCCTGCGAAGATACGTCCCGTTGAAAGTAAGCTGAGCCGTCACCAAAAGTTTCTATCGTCCTTATTGGGATTTTTTTCGGGCTATTTGTTGTGCTTACACTCATCTCATCTATGTCATTTGTATAACACACATGGGTCATTCTTCCGCTTGAATCAACGTTTCCTGCTGTATCTACAGTAAATGCATTACTTCTTGTTCCTGTTCTAATGTTCCCATTACCAATTATGAACGCATATCCATAATCTTGCGAACTTGTTCCGCTGTCTTTGTTGTAGCTTCCAATTACAAACTGACTCCTATCATACGCAACAGTTCCTTCGCCACTTGCGTGCGAATACTCCCCATCAGCTACGCAATTCAGTCCCTCTGCGTGTGACCCTCTTCCGCTTGCAGTGTTGTTTATTCCTTCTACTACAGAATAGTTACCCCTTGTTGATGCTGTGTCACTCGCTCTTGTTCCTAATGTGTAATAAGGTGCTGTTGCTGTTCCACTTTCCGCTTGTCCTGTGTCATATCCAAAATGCGCCAATGTTGTTCCATTGCTGACAATATCAGTGCCATTGGATTTTATCTGTGTGTAAGATGTGTTATAGCTTGAACTTGATTTGTCACCTGAATATACCCTCAGACCGTTTGCAGATGTAAATTCCATGTATTGGCTTGATGTATCTGCACCATTCTCACCTTGCCTTGCGACCGAATAGCTGGTTGTGCTTGTGCCATCCGAGTAATTGACAATTGTTCTTGTCCACAAATAATTGCCTGCACTCACACTCGGAACTGTACTTTCCCATGTTCCTGTTGGTATTGTTGTTCCGCTTGTGCTGGATTGATAACGAACAGTTTGCGATGTAATTGTTATGCTATCTCCATCATCTCCTTTTTCTCCTTGTATACCTTGAATTCCTTGTTTACCGCCAACTGTATAAGTAGTAACAATTGTCCCGTCTGAGTATGTGGTAGTTGTTCGTGTCCAAGCATACTGCGTTGCTGTTGGAGCAACTGGTGTAGAACTCCATTCGCCTGTTGGCGGAGTTGTGCCATTAGTCGATAATTGATAAGCATAAGCAACATTTGTAATTGTGATTGCTTCATCTTGCGTCAGATACGTTCCATCATCGTACAAATCACCAACATGTATTGCAGATACATTGATTCTGTCAGCACTCAATTTTCCTGCTGTGATATTTCCAGCGTCAATATTACTGACCGTGATTTGACTTGCGTCGATTGTTCCTGCGGTCAATTTGTTCGCTGATAAATCTGATATAGCATCATCGCCCAATGCCACCGCAACCCATGCTGTACCGCTCCATTTGTAGATTTTGTTATCATCATCGGCATCAAACCATGTATCGCCAACTTTGTAATCGCCGCCTGTTGGTTCTACCGCTGAATGATACACCGTACTCTTGCCATCAGCAGAAGTTAGTGCTAGAACAGCCATATCGCCTGTCTCATCAACTTTTATGCCCATGTCGAGCAATTTATCATTCATCTGCAAAGATTGATTGTAGGCGCTATAAGCTATCTTATGCGCCTTCCTTGCTTCACGGTCTCCTGTCGGCGGTTCTGTCGCATTTCCTGTTATCCATGCTTTACCGCCGCCAACATGCACTCTGACAGTATCGCCAACACTCGCATCTATTGTCATAGTATCAACAGGCGTTTCATCTACGCCACCGTTAATATGCACCCATGCCCGATTGCCTTCAATTCGTTTTACTGTCGCTGTCGCATCGTATTCACTTGTTTTTCGCTTGAACATTGCATTGATTGCATCAATCAAATCTTTTGTTACGCTTGCCATTCTATCACCTTTTCCGAAACGTGAGATTTGCCCATATCAATTGTCTGTGATTCTATCCTATGCCATCCGTTCACCTTTTGCTGTGGTAAATACAAGTCTACAATATCACCTGTAAAAACATCAGGAACAAACCGCCGCTCATACTCAACGCTTATGCTATGCGCTTGTTCTTCCTTCAACCGCCTGTAGGCATATTCTGCAATGGTTTCATTTTCGTTTAAATCACAGTTTGTTTCTTGTGCCCAAATTTCACGTCCTCTTGTTGGTACGGATAACATGCTGTCAGGGTCATCATCTCTTGCTATTGCCATCATATCATCTTCAATTGCCCTGAAAACATTCGGGCATTCGTACCAATCATTCGACTTTTTTATAGTTGTTTCTACTATGTCATAATTAAGTAAGTCAAACCTAATAACTGGTTGCCTTGCTTTTGGGCAGATTGTTATTGTTCCATCTCCTGCAATTCGATAGCGCCAATCAATAGCTTTTAGAATTTTTTCTGCCATCGTCAAATTTGATTCATCTTGTTCGGCTACTATAGATTCTTTTAATGCAGGTGCTACGCCTTCAACAACAACAGGCGCAGGCGTGACGGATAGCAATTGTTTCACCAACTGCGCTCCGTCAAATCCTACAGGCGCATACCAACCTAAATCAAGGTAAACAGTTTCGGCAGGCTTTAGCACCGAATAACACTGCACTTGATTGCTCTGCAATGCGCCGTTGAACTCCGCTTCAGGCGTGCTGTCCAAACCAGTGAACAACGCCACACGTTCACCGCCGCTGTTTTGTCTTGCGTCAAGATAAATCCTTATCCATTTTTCTCTGCTTTGGTCATAATTGACGCAATCGACATCCGCCGACTCTATTAATCCTGTGCTTTCATGCTTGATAGAACCGCCTGTTATTTCAATTCGTTCTGTATCTCGCCATGTAATCGGGTCGACAACGGTCATGTAGTATTGAGCGCTATAACCTTTTGTCCAATCCATCAATCTTCACCTTGCATTTCTAACCATTCTTCATAGGTCATTGCATCATACCTTTGCGAATCAACTTCTGTGATGTTCAGCGAATATGTGACAATTTTTCCATATTTGTTTGCATCATTAGATTCCGACACTTGTATGTCACAAGCAAAATTCGAACCGTCTGCTGTTCTTATATGACAGATTCCTGCATAATCTGCCAATCTGCGCATAACTTCCACATCATCTGCATCTGTCAGCGTAACCAACGCCGCTGATACGTCTGTTTTCCTTGTAACAGCAGGATTCCAATCTCCTTGCTGTGCGCCGCCAAGATAATCAGTTTTCGTGAAATCTTTTGCCCAATCATGAGATATGTTTATGCCGTAACGCAAGAATAGTTGGCCGCCGCCAAAATCTATTATCGTGCCATCATAATCGAGCGATTCTTCCACGTCTAACCATGCATATGTATTATCTGCTGTGATGTAATCTCCATTTGCCGTCATGGTTACAAGTCTGTAACCGCCGTGTTCGCCAATAGTTGGATATGGGTCAACATACTCCGTTCCAAACTCTGCGCCTTTATAAATTAAAGTTGGTCTGTCTGCTGATAGCCTGTATATATCACATTTATCGGTTTCGCTCATGCTTTCTGCCGCAATAGGTTTGATTTTCGCAATGTAATTTTCAATCTCTACTTCGCCATTAGGTTCCACAGCTTGATGCTCCCACATTACAACAAACTCCAATTCATCTTGGCCTGATTGCCCTAAATCGTCACGCACTGTTCCGACTATGCGATATTTTGCGCCGTCATCAAACGTACCCACCAAATCATTGGTTTCTACTTCAAATTCTTGTTCTCCTGTCTGCTCCATCAATACAACAATTTCTTTATCATAACCGTTGTACTCTGTTTCATCAGGTTTTCCGTTATGGTAAGACTCAGCACGTTCAATCGCAAGTATTGTTTCTCCGCCTTCTCCTGCTCCTTCTACCGTAACAGTTAGCGGCATTTCTGTCAATGCCAAAACATCTTTGTAAGACTCTGAAATCCTGACCGCCAATGTACCATCAGTTGCCAAATTATTCTGCCCAACAAGCGTTTCAATCGTCTGTGGGTCTAGTTGATAGGTTTGGGGTGTGGCGAGTGGGTAGCAGATGGTTATTGGATTGTTCGACAGCCACTCGTTCAAGTCTGTGTAATTCGTTATACCTAAACTGTCAAGACCAAACCCAATCGCTTTCCCTGTTTGACCAATAGCGAGAACGCCGCCGAACGCATTGTTCCATGTTCCTGTTGGAATCTTGTCACAAATTGCACTTGTTGGTTGTGCATTTTGCGAGTGTGACTTTATGTCTGATAACGCATACGTATATCCCCGATAATGTGTTGCTTTTGTTCCGACAGACCAACCCTCATCGGCTGACCCATCAAGCGTCACCATCGCCCTATCAATCACTAACTCCCCACTCACCAAATCCACCGTACCGCCGTATACATACCCGTCAGGCATTGGTGCATAGTATATGCGGATGTCGTTGTTATAAGTGCTCCCTGTACAGTAAAATTTGATGTAATAGACATTAGAAGGCATTGTTCTTAATCCTGTTTGGAATACACCCCACCCAGTTGAGCCAATCCAATTCTGATTTTCATCATACATTGCTATACGATTTGCACCAGTGTACGGACACACAACATAGTAATCTGTATTTGGAGAAACAGGTATAAAATTCTTGCTGACAAATTCTGTTGTTGAAGGTGCGACTGCTCCAGTAGAAGCAACAATATATCCATTTTCCCACTCTTCATCCCATATGTTTTCTACCAGTTTGGTCGTATAGGTTTTGCCTTGGTATGGTTCGTAGGTCGGGTCTGTGTCTGACGCAAGGCGAATCATCGGTTCTGCGACTTTAACATTAGTACCTAAAGAGCCATAATTGAACCGAATCTTTGACACACCATTAACATTCCTGACAACATTCAATGTTGTTATAGTTATCTGTGTAACTAAAGTGTCGGAACTGTTATACAATTCTACCCTCATATTACTGCCTGCGGTTGTGTAAGAAACAGAAGATGCTCCAATAACAATGTCTATATCTTCTTCAGAAAACGTCAGCATTGGTCTAGTGCCTGAAACTGTAGGAAAAGTGAAGACATCCCCTTCTTGTGTAATACCTACAAGCAAAGATGCAAAATCCCACAAATTCTTCCCTACATGTTCCACTTCCACTTCATCCCATCCGCTAATTGGGCAGATGTTGGAGTAGGGTGTCCATGGAGTAGGGGATAATGAAGCATCATACACGATTGGGTAAATAGTGTAATCGATAGCGGTGTTTAATTTATCAATAGAAAACCACACTTGTGATAAAACGCCATCAACGTTCATCGTAACAGAATTAAAGCCTCCCCAAGTGTTTCCGATTTTTATGCCCGAATTAACAGAATCCATTGATGCGGGAATGACATCACCATTCTTATCAAGCATTGTTGCTTTTATGCTACCGCTTATATACCCATAATCATTGTTTGGTAAGTAATAAAATATCGACCGTTCCGTTGCCGTGCCCTTTGCAGTTAACGAGCCATCCTCATTAACCGTCCATACGATTCCATTAACCGTTTGCCCTTTTGAATACTGCGGCAGTTTATTCTTCCCAGCACCGCCAACCCAAGGTCTGTCGTATCCATGCAGGTCTTGGATTGGTTCCAAAGAAACTTGCATTTTCGTGAAATCCTCTTCCATGTCAGTGTCAAATGCAATTATGTCTCCGCTAAATGACCTTGGATTGACTTCAACAGATATGGTTTCTAAGCTGGTCTCTGTAATCGTAGCCACAAGCGGTTCTGCAATTTTAATGCTGACAGGTGCGCTCCATTCGTCTGATACTTTGCCGCTTGCAGACCATACACGCACAGCCAAATTATACGTTTCTCCTGTTTCCCACTCCGCTTCTTCTGCATTGATTGTAACATGTTGTGCTGTTTCAGTGTGCGCTATTAATTTTGTTGGTACAAATCCTGTTTCAAATTCACCTTGACAAATTTCAGCATATGACTGGTCTGTTCCATCTGTCGTAGAATAGACCCATGATGCCGTCACGCTTCCATCTTGTGGTATTACTGATTCACTCAAAATGAGCATCGGTTTACTTGGCGCTGTTGCCAAATCAACTGTTGATTCGGTTGTTAAATCGCTCCAAGGACTATACGTTATATTATCGCCTGTGCCTTTGAACAATCTCACTCTGATATACCACGTTACGCCTGTTTCAAGATTTGCAATATTCCAATGTGACGGTTTGACATTGCTGATTGTGTAAATGTCAGGCTCGTCAGTGCTTTCCCATGCGTCTTCATGGTCAGACCATGCTATTTCTGCACCGTTCGCTTCTGTCCATGTCCAATCCCAATCTACTCTGATAGTTCCTCTGATTGCTGTTGGTTTTGCAGTAACATTTTGAGCAGGTTTTGGAACTTCTCCTGCATTCCACTGGATGCCTTTTGACTCCATCCACAAATCAGTCATAACGTAGTTTGTCAAGCCATCAACAGTCTTTTCTTCATAAGTTCCTGTAAATGCTTTTACTCCAAACGCTATGCCTGATTCTTCAGACCAATCAGGACATTGTATAGTTGTTTCTGTTTCGCCGTGTTCAATAATTCCAAGCGGTATGCCTTCAGGATTTGATGCAGGTCTATAGTAGACAATTAAAAACGAATCTTCTACTTGTGACGCATTAGTTGCATGAACGGTTGCTCTATGTGTTGTGTCATCCGTCACTATACTGCCCAGAGATGGAAGTGCTAAATATCCTTTTTTTACAAGCGTTGGTACACCTTCTGTTGTTTCGTTGTCATGCTTTGTATTGACTTTTACCCACAAGCATTGGTCTGCTGTCAGCCTTTGGTTTACGCTGATAACCGCCGCATCTTTTCCGCTAGTATCAGCAGACACATTTGCATCTTGCCATGTTCCTTCAGGCACTTGCAAACCTTCCAACGGAATACCAATAAGCCATTGTACTGTAGTAGTATCTATCGGTTTTGCTATTCCTGTATCAGCCGACCATTCGACTCTTACATCTTGACCGTTGTCCGTGTCAGTAACTTTTGTTTTATCTACTTCTGCTTGATTTGTTTTGGCGTAAACATGTTTTGTGTACGCCCATTCACTTGCTCCGCCGCACCCTCTCGCCTGCACTCTGAAAAATCTTGTGTAAGATTCTTCAGCCAAAGTAAAAGTATCTTCTGTTATAGTTTTGCTACCAGTTGCATTGCCTGTTCCTGTTTGCCACCCTGTTGCGCCTGCGCTCCACCTGTAATTTTCGCCGTTCCCTTCTGCGTTTTTTACGAGGATAGACTCCCATTTAACATTAACAAAATGCCTTTGGTTTGTGTCGCTAACGCTTGTTTCCCATGCGAATACGCATTTGTTCCAAACGTCTGATAGCGCCTGCGTGACTTTTGGAGTGGATGGCGGCAGAATTTCATATGTTTTTTGCGACAATTCGGACATTGAAGGATTGATTGTTTTGCCTTTTTTCGTGTACTTGTCACGGTTTCCCTGTACATAAAACGTGATGCTCTTTATTATCTTTGATGTTGTAGGATAATAACTGCTAGGAGTTATTGTGACAGATTTGCTTGTGGTCTTTTTGCCTATTTTGACGCTTTTTGCTTCTTCCCCTGTCTTGACCGTGCCGCCTTTTGAAATTCTTTTGTCCCAATACAGCCGTTGCCCATCGTTATAATCCTTGTCCGCAATCTGCCACGAAAACGTAAATTTGTTCTTGTTACGTTCTATCTTTAGTCCTTTTGGTTTTATTGTGATTGCCATTAGATTGTCCTCAATTCTAATTTCAACTGCCTTGACATTTTCTTTGCATAAACTTCAGGGTCTTTTGTGCCATCAATATAATTGTTGATTGTAATTGTTGTTGGTTTTGTTCCAACCGCTTCTGTAATGTCATTCATCAGGTTTTTTTTACCATACATGATTTCATCACCTGCTTCGCCTGCTCCAAACAGAGTCGCATCGGTAAACATGTAAGGATTCTCCATTGCTTTCTTGTACCAAGAAACACTGAAAGACGGAAGCGAACCTTTACCCCCAATTCCAAAAGGTGCTTTGCCGCCTGATACACTAAAATGCGGCAGACTCAAACCGCTGAAAATGCGTCCTATGTGCAATGGGAAAAACCCTTTAATTTTATCCACTATTCCTTTCACTGCATCTTTTGCCGCATCAAGTTTTGATTTTACTGCGTCTTTGATTCCGCTGAACGTGCTTACTATTTTTTCTTTAGCCGCCGCAAAGCCTGCAATCATAAAGGATTTTGCCGCATTGATTGGTTTTGTGACCGCTGATTTCAGAAGACCGCCTGCCGCTTTCAAACCATTTGCAATTCCTCTTAATGCAAGCCGCCCCACATTCGCCCAGTTGAACGCTTTAAACGCCGCTACAGCCGCTTTTATTATCTTCGGTATATTAGATATCAAAACTGGAATTGCTTTGATTATACCGCTTGCTAGTGCCTTTAGAATCGAAACCCCTGTTGCTATAATCTTTGGCGCATTGTCGTTGATTATTCCCGCAAAATTTTCAATAATTGTCGGAACGGTTTCAATAAATGTCGGTATGTTGTCTATTATCCCTTTTGCTATGTTTTTAATTAAATTCAGACCAACATCAATAAAGTCGGATGCTTTTGAACGCAAATTTCCGCTTAACGACGCAAACCCATTCATGAAAGTTGAAATCAAATTTGGTATTGCTTGCCCTACTGAACTTGCCATGTTGCTGAATCTTTCAACCGCAGAACTTGCAAACGATTCTATTCCATTGCCAAGAATGCTCAATGCTTCTGTCAGGCTGTCAGCTTTTAACGCATCTGTCAGCACTCCGATTCCTTCTGTGATTCCTTGTACAAAATCACGTAAAACGCCATTATCCATATCAGATATGGTTATCTGTAGTTCCGAAAACGCTGACTTTAAAATTGTTACATCGCCTGACAAATTATCCAACTGCGTTTCAGCCATATTGGCGGCGGCATTTTCTGAATCGTCAATCGCTCCTGTCAGTTCATCCCATCTGTCGGTTGATGTTGCAAGTAAAGCATTGACGTTTTTCAAATCTCTTGCATTGAACGTTTTGTTAATTAACTGCGTTTTTTCTTGCTCGGTCATGCCTTCCATTGCGACATTCATGTCCGCAAGAATATCTTTCAATGACCTTAATTTCCCTTCTGAATCATACGCAGAAACGCCTAATGCTCCAAAGGATTTTTCAAATTTTGCTCCTGATATTGTTGACAGTACATTTCTTAATGCCGTTCCGCCTTCAGCACCTTTTGTGCCGTTGTCTGCCAATATTCCTAACGCCGCTGATAATTCTGTTGTGCCGCCTTTTAGCATCTTCGCAGTGCCACCAACAGTCAGCATTGCGGAACCTAACTGCTCAACGCTTGTATTAGATTTGCTAGACGCTTTTGCCATTTTGTCAATTAACTGGCTAGTTTCATCCAATGACAATCCTAATGCCGATTGCGTATCTGTTACCATGTCAGACGCATTAGCTAAATCCATGTTTCCTGCGGCAGCTAAGTTCAGAACTTTTGGCATCATCGCCATTGATGTTTCTGCGTCATATCCTGCTAACGCCATGTAGTTCAATGCCTGTGACGCTTCTTCCGCTGAGAATGCTGTTTCTGAGCCTGCTTTCCGTGCCGCTTGTTCTAATTTTTCATAAGTCTGCTGTGCTTCACTTCCTGCTGTGTTCAGGTCTTCGACAGTGTATCCCATCGTTGCGGCAACTTGGCTCATTGACTTGTCAAAGTCTGCGCCTGTTTTTACCGATGAAACAGCAAAAGCCCCCAATGCGGCGGCTCCTACTTTAGCGGCGGTTTTCATTTTACCGCCAAATTTAGAACCAAACGAATTGGCAGTGCTGTCGGCTTCGTTTAATCCTCTGTCATAATCTGTTTTGTCAAGCGTCAATAATGCTCTTAAATTTAAGACGTCCATATTACGCTCCTATCTTGTCTAATCCATCTTTGATGTGTTGGATTATTTCTTCTGCTGTTCTTGTTTCTTCTTTTGGCGGATTCAGTATGTCATAAAAACGTGCCTGCATGTACTTGCCTGACATTGTGTTCGCAACGCTTTCGTTGATGTTCTTTAGCACATCTGTTACATAATATCTGAATGCCGCATCTTTGCTCTTTTTATGATAATTCGCCTGTAGGTATTTCACGAACAGGCGAATATCTTTCTTTCCGTTATAATTCCCATAACACAGCCAAAAGGTATCAAGATTATCTTCTGACTGTGCTACATAAAAAGGCTTTTGATTGCAGGCTCATTCAGTAATTCAATAATATCAGCAGGCAACGAAACAAGATTGATTGCTTTGCACTCTTCTTCGTAGGTCTTGCCATCTAATGTTGCAAATATCCCTATGATTTCTTTGTGGTACTTTTTCAAAGCAACACTGACCGCTTTTGCAACATTCTTGTCTTCATAACCTTTTTTTACTTCTTCATCGCTCCAAATGTCTACGATTGGCACTAAGATTTCTGCCAATACGTCTATCGCTTCTTCGCCTTTAATCTCGGAAAGTTTTCTCATGATTTCTCCTTATGAATCGATAGAATAAAATTCCATCGGCATTGTGTTTTGTGCATCGATTGAAACATGTCCTGTTAATGTGCAAGATGTCTGCCCTTTGCCGTTCTTGGTGGTCTGCAAATTGAATCCATCTGTTGACAATGCATTGATAAGTTTCACGGCAACGAAACCGCCGCCTGCTTTATCTCCTACCCACCAAATGTCTGTGAAATCGTCCTGACTTAAATTGGCTCTTGGAACAATCTTTCCGCTTGCCGCTGTAACGTCTGCCGCTCCAAGTGCAAGCCTGATTCCTTCTGCCGATGTATCAAGGCTTGTAAAGCCGAAAGAACAATCCCAATAGTCCAAATGTTTCAGTTCTTTCATATTATTGGGAACATTGTCAACGTCTTCGCCTAAATCACTATAATTTGGTGTACAAACAACGTTGATGCCGCCTGTGGTTGCACAAATAATGTCAGCATCCGCAGGTGCGGCAGGTGTGGCAGGGTCAAACGTTTTAAGCAAAACACCTGCATCCAACTGCATTGCTTCAAACGTGTCCTGTGGTATTACGGTATATGTTCCACCCATGTTATCAACTCCTTTAGTATGCAGTCAAAAATTCTGCGTCCAAAATTATATAAATTCTTCGTATCATATCATCTTCTGGGTCTGCCATTCTTTGTGCAAATGGTTGCCCTCTTACTATCCATAAATAACCGCCATCAACATTCAGTATCTTGTATCCTGTTCCGATTGTTTCTGCGATTTCATCCGCTTTTTGTGATATTTCTTGCCAACTGGTTGACCGATACCAAAGCGATGCTGTCAGCGTCAGAACTTGGTTCAATGCTCCTGTTTGTGCTTCGTAGGTTATATACGGCGGTTCGGGTGAATTTTCGCCTGAATCAACGGAACTGGCATCATATGCAGGAATGTCAAAACTATTCCAAAATGTATTTATTGCTTGCCATTTATCCATTCAGTTTGAACTCCTCTGCTGTTACTTGCCGCATGTCTAGCGTTGCGCTTGCAGGCGTGTATTTGTCATCACCATCGGATGTTACACGGAACACTTTGTTGTCTCTCACACGCTTAAAAACATCATGGTATTCCAATGTCAATGCTCTTGGTGTTGTGACCGTGTAAAGGCTTGTAACGCCTTGTTTTTCTGCCGTCCTTGCTTGTATAGATGTATCGAATACAATTGCCGCATCAAATGGCGCTCCTGCAACGTATTCTGTCCTGTACCCGCCGTAGCCGTCAGGCACTGTTCTTTTGTCCATCAATACACACGGCTCCATTGCCTGTTCTAGTAAACTCATGGCCTAATCTTTCTCCAATGGTTCAATCTGTCTGCAAACGCTCCTTGCCAAGTCCCCGACAAATCTACATTGCCGCTTGAACTTGCGCCGCCTGACTTGCTGTAACTGTATCCGCCAAATGATTCTGAATTATAAGGGGACATTGCAGGACTGTCTAATGACTGGTATTTATTTTTCCATGCGCTAATTTCGTTTGCTAATTCGATAACATCTATTGGAATAGCCATTAGCCACACAGCACCTTCAAAAGTTTCGTCCGTCAAATCAGCCGCAGGGTACTCATAAACTCCGTCATTAAACAGACTTCCTACAATGCGAAAATACTGACCATCTTGTATGCCGCAATCTGTTGCTAAAACCCCACCTTCAATAACAATGTTTCCAAAGCATTTCGGTTGGTTGTAGTCAAACCAATTATTTAATTCTTTGCATAATTCAGTCAGCATCCTTTTTACCTTTCTTTTGCTCTTTTGCAATGAGCGGCGCACCGATTAAATTGGCGCTTGTTTCCAACTCCTTGCACCGCTCTTTTGACACCTTGCGTCCATTATGCGGAAACTTGTCCCCTACATGGTACACATGGTTGTTATCCTGCAAATCTGCAAATTCTTTAATGACCTTATACATTATGCACCTGTTGTTACTGTTCTAGTGTAATAAGTTTTTCCTGCCGCAGGTGTAGTGTCTACTGTTCTGAAATAATTGTTGCTTGCATCCTTCTCATACCACATTTCAGCCGCAGGATTCTTGCCTGTGGTGGTCTGTACTGCTGTGAATGATTCTGTTCCTACATCAACAACGCCGATGCCATCAAGATATTCCGCCCACAAAGCCATTCCCATGAGTGCGAACATTTCTCCAACAGCCGTGTTGTAGTTTCCGTTTGCGTGGAATCCAATCAGATTTGTTTCGCCCGCAACCGTGTAGTCAAGTCCAAGTCTTGCAAAATCGCTGTCTGATGGGTCGATGTAGTAAAGGTCAATATTTTCCACAGGAATCGCAATTACTCTTCCTCTCGGAATGTCAGGCTCTGACAGCAGGAACAGTGTGCTGTATCCCATGAAATCCTGAATGTAAGTCAGACCAAAAGCTGTCTGTACTGTAACATCAGCAGTGCCAAGATATTTATACAAATCAAGTACATTTGCAAAACCTACAATCTGAGTAACGGTTTTGCGCATCTTCTGAAACTTGTCTATTACATTACCTTTTGCCATTGCAAGCGCTTTCTGCCATGTGGTTTCTGCACTTGTCAGCGCTCCTGTGTTCAGGAAAGTATAGAACCTTTCAAGAACCATGTTCTGCAATTCAACAAGGAACTGGTCATCAGTCTTTTCGACTGCAATCGCCGCACCATACTTTTCGACCGCTTCAATCGATACTGCTTTTGCATATTTTTCAAGTGACAGGTCGCCAAGTGCTACCTGCGTTACAGATGCAAGGCTGTATGGTATTTCTTCGCCTTCGCCCACTGCGCCGCTCTGAAGCGTTACGTTAGCTTCGTAGGCAACAAGTTTAGTCCCCGGTGCTTTCCTGATAGGACGCATAATGCCCATGATTGTTCTGAGCGCATCCCAATTGTCTGAAAATCTAGTTACAAAGTCGATTTCTCTAGCCTGAACATTAATATTCGCCGCTTTAGTAAGATTCGATTTTGCCATATGTTATTCATCTCCTTCTGCAATCATTTGTGCTATTGCTTCTTGTCTTTCAGTGGCGTCCATTACATATCGCCCACGTTCATCTTTCTTGTAAACGTCTGCCATCTTCATCATTTTGCCACCGCCGCCGCCTGTTGGCGGCTTTTTCGTGTCAGCACCTTTGGTGTCTTCTTTCAGCACGTAATCTGCCCATTCTTCTTTTAAGTCTTTGATGTGCTTCTTGGCATCTACCAACTTGCCTTTATCATCGACTTCGTAAGCATCCCAATCAGCATACTTGATTGCTTTTGCAACGCCGTTTTCCGACAGAAAGTCTTTTGCTACTTCTTCAAGTGCTGATTTTTTCGCCGCCATTTCTTTTTCATTCTGAATGTTCGCCTTGTACTCATCAAAGTCTTTTTTTACTTTGGTGTACTTCTTTTCCCATTCATCGTTGTCGTTGTTTTCGGCGGCGGCTTTTGCCTTGTTCAATTCCTTTTGGACATCTGGGAGCTTTTCAGCATCTTCCTTGTACTGGTCACGCTGTTCTTTTAGTGCGTCAACCGTTTCAGTGTGTGCTGAAATGATTTCATCAATTTTTTCATCTTCGATTCCCATTGCTTTGAGAAACTTCCTGCTTAGTGCCATTTATTGTCTCCTTTACTTCGTAAGTATTTCTTTACTATTCGACCATCTGTAGTCTATCATTAATTTACAAATGGTGCAACTATTTTAATGATTGTTCAATTATCGCTTTGTATTCTGCTATATGGTTTAATCCTGCTGGTCTTAAAAATGGCGTGCCAGATTGCCTTGACGTTCCAAATTCTTGATAAATTGCATATTCAACATTTGTTTCCGTTACAACTGTATCACTGCTTTGTAAGTGGTGATTGATGCTATTTCTTAATCTTCCTGTGTCAACTGGCGCATATACTTTTGCTCTGTCTTCCCATAATTGACCGCATCTTTCTAACGCTCTTTCACACGCTTCATCGCTCAACACTTTTGCCGCATCAAGATTGTTTGCATCGATTATAATTTGCATAGTTTTACCTCACTGGATATGGTTTTGATACTGGTTTTGATGCTATCCATTCAAGCCGCCCCATTTCGGCAGGTGACGTTGGTATATCTGATAAATCTATGCCATCTGGAACGCCTAATAATGTGCATCGGCAATTGTAAACTTCGGCAGGTTCTCCATCTGGGTCGGCAGGGTAAAATAGACCGTTTGCAAAATATTCATTGATTGGTATACGTTCGCCATCAATAATCCTGTGGCTTTTTCTGGTTCGACTGTCTTTTGTCGCGTACCATTGCTTCATCATCGGTATGCCTTTATCTATTGCATCAAAGTATGAATCGATTCTAGCCATGTTTTCTGCCGCTGTAACACCTGTTCTTGCTGTTCTATAACATGCTTTCATGTCCATATCAGATACTTTGTTCACAGCTTTGGCAATCTTGTCTATACTGTGTCCTTTTTTCATTTCACTCCGTATCACAGCATCCAATTTTCGTCTGTGCCAATAAGTGTTTTTTCTGTGCCGTGGGTGTTTTGGTACAATAGGTTTGTGCATTCTGATTCTTGGCAATTTGATTTTCTTTTTTCGCGCTGTTTTCATCGCCCATTCAATCTGGCTATTGCTTGCATTCCGATTGAAAATATAAACCAACGTCAATAACGCCGCTGTTCCTTTTATAGCATCTTCCATGCCAATGCTCATATCTTCTGCGATTTCATCACGCACTTTCGCCCATTCTTTGCCTGTTGTCAGTGTGTTTGCCGCCCATTGTTCATACTCACGTTCTGTGATTTCACCATCAGAAACCCGTTGCTGTTGTCTTTTGATTTCTTTTTCATGTTTCTTTAGGTACTTCTTTAGTTTTTCGATTACCTTTTTGCTGGCTTTGCCTATCTTTTCTGCAAGCTGTCTCGCGATTTCTTCTAGCACTAAATCTGCGTACTTATGCCCTGCATCCATTATTCTTTACCTTCTGACGGTTCTGTTGGATTGCCGTTCAATCTGTCATATTCATTCGCTTCCATATTCTTCAATACTTCTTCTGCTTTGTCTGCATCTCCTAACAAAGTAAGTATTTTCCTTGTAACATATTCATCGTCCAAATACTGGCTTGCTTGCAGTAGCGTGCTGATTTCTTCCTGAGTGTTGATAATATATGAACGTGTGAATGTCGGTTTGTCTTCTGTTCCTGCAACAAACAAAATCCCATCAATGAAATCTTTTACACAATATTCAAATTGGTCTGCTTTGCTGTTCATTGGTTCATATGCCGCTCTGATATGCGTTGCTGTGTCTGCGCCGCCTTTAATATCGTCAATATTCAACGCCATGTAATCATCATACATGTCTTTTTTTAACCTGTCTAACAGCGCTTCACGCCCTTCGTGCGGCGTTTCTAGTGTGTTTGCAACGGCTGTTGCTCCTGTGTCTTCTACATTTGCCGCATGTACCGTTTTGATACGCTCAACAAACTTTGCTAAATCGACATCGTCCATGCCGCCTGCGTTGTTTATTGTCCAATATATGAACGATGCTTCATCGATGGTATTGCAGAATCCACTTTTGATTAAATCATATGCATCGATTTGTTCCCTTAATCCAACTAATTCGCTCTGCTTGTGCGGATTGCCCCACAGCGGAACGATTGGAAACGATGGATAATTCTCGCCATCATAAATCTGCGTTCCATCTGCTTCTGTGCTTCTGATTATCAGTTTGTATTTTCGCTTGTCTTGCAGTATTTCGCCTTTGCCGTTCTTCCAAATATATTCAGTAAATCCATCTTCTTCATAAAGCGTTGCTCTTAATGGTTTATTGGCATCTACTTGCCACCATCTAACGCCTGCCCTTAATGCGCCGTTTTCTTCATCGTAAATCGGTGCAAACTCCATAACATCGAATACTTCCACATGGTCAAGATTGTAGAATCCAAACGCCACGCCTGCCGCCAATGCAGATTTCGCCGCTGTTTGTAGCTGTTTGTCAAAATCATCACCTAATTTGTCTGCTGTGCTGTCTTCATTCCATGTTATTCCATTCCCCAATAAGAATTGAACTTGCTGAGTAATGAAACGATTGAAAAAACCTGATGTTAGTTTGTAGTTGGCAGACCAGTTGTCAGGTATTGCCTTGCCTGTGACGGTGTACAACAGCTTTTGAAAGTTTACTATTGTTCGATTCTGTTTTCTGTCGTACTCATCTGCTAATACAGCTTGTTTGTACAATGCGCTTGACTGGTGTTCATTGATAACTGTTTTGACAAAATCCATTCTGTCTTGGTCTCTGTCGGGAATCTCTAACAAATCTTGATAGGTCTTAATAATAATCACGCCCTTTCATATTTCCAAATATATCCGCCTGCTGTTTTGTAATATTTTTCTCCAATACAACATTTTCTAATGTTCCTAAAATCAATGCCCGTTTCTTTCGCCGCTTCTCTTAATGACCGATACTTGGCAATAACATCTCCGCTTTTTGATAATTGACAAACTGCACTCCCACGTTTTTCTGCTCTTCTTTTTATTCCTGTTCCATAGTTAATGTTTTGCTTTGCTGTGACATATTCTAAATTTTCAATGCGATTGTTCGTTTTGTTTTCGTCTTTGTGGTTTACTTGATGTCCATTCGGGCAAGAACCAATAAACGCTTCAGCCACCAACTTGTGTATCCTTCGGATTGTTACGCCGCCATCGCTTAAACCAACATACAAGTATCCATCCTTGTCTTTACATGGTTTTAACAAACGCCCTTTTCTCTTTTTCCCAGAAGCATCTATTCTGTCGATACTCCTCACTTGTCCAAAACTACTAACTTGGTATTTCCCTTCATACCCAACAATGTTTTTCCAAACTTCATTCATGGTACTACCGCCTTTCGTAACCGCCTTAATAATTATGGCAGGGAAACGATTAAGGCTTATCGCTTTCGTGTTGCAATCACTATCCCTGCCTTTTATATTATAACATATTTTCACATTCTAATGCATAAATCCTTTGTAACTTCTTTGTATCTTTGCAAGGCGTTTCGTTCGCACCCAATACCTAACGGCATCTTGCAAATGGTCATTCTCTTTCACTGGTTCTTCTTTGTCTTCTTGCCATACATATCCTTGTACTTCATTTAACCATGGTTTGATGCCTTTGTACACCTTTATTTTACCACGCCGCATACAAACAGCGGTTTCTCTGATTCCATCGTCAACTGCATTGTCAGCAGGTCTGACTTTGTACCCGCCTTTCTTTCTCAGTACCGCAATAAACGATGCCGCTGACGGGTCAATGATTGTTTCTATTCGTTCAGGTCTTTTGTCAAAGTAATCAAACAACCATTTTTCCAAGTCCTCATAATATTCATCATCGGTCTTTTGAATGCCTGTTTCTCTTCCAGAATAATAATAACAATCTACTCCGTACCATACACCATCGCATAAGCCCCATAACATCGCCGCAAATGCGTTTTGCGTACCGTAGTCTATACTTAACCCATAATCGGAATAAACCTGCGGCAAATCGTCTATTATTGCTTCTTCATACATAGGATATATCAAGCCTTCTGCTCGTGTCCATAACCCTTCGATGTATCTTGGATAATAAACGGTGCCTTGATATTCTTTGCAGAGATTTTCAACGAATGCTTTTGGCAGAAACGGATTCTCAAAAATGGTGTAGTGCTGAATGTATTTATCAGTGTCTTCGTTATCGAGAAACTCTTTTAACCAATGCGTTGGTGATTCTGGGTTACACGCCGCATCCATGCAGGAGTATTCTTTGTCTAGTCTTGATAGTGCCATCATAAACACCTCTTTATTCCACTTTGCAATCTCATCGCCATATAGATATTTTATGCTCATTCCTTGTACTTTGCCAAGCTGTGAGACTTTTTCCGCTCCTAAACAATAAACGTCTTCTCCGCATATCTTTGCAACGTTTCTGCTGTTTATCGTCCCCACTATCGCATCAGTGTATTTTTCTCGCATCGGTTGCAGAACGTTACGTTCAATGGTTTCTTTTGACACTCCAAGAATAACGTTTAGTCCTTCTCTGCCTGCTACCGTCCTGATTCTTTTTGGAATCATGTATACGACATCAACAAATGATTTGCCTGAACGCACAGCGCCAATCTTAAAATTAAGACGGTGCTGTGCTTCTCTGATATACTCATTCTGTTTTGGCGATAGTTTCAAGTCCATTTAGTATCTTGTCCAGTTTTTCTACTGCATTGGTGTCGGTTGTTTCTCGCTTGTCTTTCCAGTATTCAGGTTTTCTGTTCTTCAGCCAAAATATCTGTGCAACAACTACAGGGTCAACATATCTTTCTACTTCTACAACTTCCATGTGTTCTTCAGTGATTTCCATTCCGTCTTTTTTCTTTGTGGTCTTCACTTTGAACGCTTTCTTTTCTTTCACTTTGAACCCAAATGCAGACTTCAACATTGAATCTTCTACCTGCGTATCAACTGGTGCTTTCCCTTCTTTAAGGGCTGACACTATGGTCGGATAGTTATTTTTCCATCTGCAAAATGTTCTTTCTGATATGCCTATCTTGTGTTCTGCTATGTCTTTATCAGTTAGACCGTCCCTCGCCCAACCTTTAATTCTCAATAATCCATCTTCGGTTATCCATTCAAGTGCTTCTGAAGGTTTACCTGCCATGATTTTACTCCTTTAGCGCATTTTTGTTTTCTGCTTTTTTCACTTTTTTCATTACCAGTGTTGTAATCGGCAACAAACATATCTCCAAACAAATCTGCACAAACGGGCAATTTGCAACCATGATTAATTTAGTATGCATTGGCAAGAACGAAAGCCCAATAAACGTAAATATTGCGCCATCAACATATTTGCCTGCAAGTGATGAAAGAATCGCTCTTATCCCGAACCATTTTTCATTTGGCATTTTTCTTTTCACCAATCTAAACACACGGTCATTTGCTAAATCTCCAACCCAATATGCAACAACTGATGCGATAGCAATTTGTGGAGTATTGCCTAAAATTGTTTTTAATGCTTCTTGCGATGCCCAAGCGTCATTGCCCGGGATTGCTATCATCAGCGCAAAGAATATTGAACATAAAATTGTACCAATGAATGCCCATGTTGCTGTTACTCGTGACCACTTGTATCCATATACTTCGCTAAAAACATCGCTCATTACATATGTTATAGGAAATGCTATTATCGAGCATGTGTTTGCTAGAAACGGTAACCCGAACAAATTAATGCTTTTTACTACCATGATATTCGCTAATATTAGCGCTATCACCGTTATTAACGTTAGTGTCATTTGAAGCCTAGACACTTCTTTGTCAGGGCTGAAGATTGCAATGCTGTTTGTGACTTTTTTAATTTGTTTCATTTGTTTTTCTCCTTTGGTATTTTTATAGTTGTATTATCTGCGTTCAACTTCTTTAGTTTACATTCAATCGCCACACTCCTTTCTCCATTTTCGGTAAAATCTGTCTTGAAATATTTGCATTTGTTTATAGTTGTAAAGGTATTGCTTTAGCTTTTCTTCTCCCCTTGATTTCGGGAATTTTATTTTCTGCTGTCTTATTCCGTTAACAAATATATCTCCCATGTTTGTTGCTTGTAGCCATGTTGCGCTATCTGTATAATCAAAAGGTACTTTTTCTAAAACTTTCGTTCTTGTCATGCCTAAGCAATGCACTTTGCAACCATATTTTCTCGCCACTTTTATAAACATCAAATATTGGTTATCTTTTATGTCAGTATTTCTGAATCCACCAATAGCGATAATTTTGCCTTTGTATTGTTTGCACATTTCTTCATAGTCTTGTATTCCTCTATCAGGATGCCAAACAGGTATTATTTTGTTCGAAACACTTTCTAAAATTTTTCGAAGTTCTTTTACTTTTTCATAACCTATGATGTTTTCAATGTCCATCTCAAAATAGCCTACAACGTTTTTTCTGTCAAATTCTTTTATAAACTGCGCATACTCTTTAGTGTATTCTGTCCAATTCACCTTTTTGCCAAATTGAAAACTGTGCGCCCCGCTGTCGATTAATATTTCTTCGCTATTATCCCTCAGATAAATAGCATTGCTTTTGTGGTTTCTTAAATAATAATAACTTAATAAATTCCATTTCAATTTGACATTGTTCTTTATGCAATACTCGGCAAAGTACATTTTATTGTCATTTTGCTTGATAGCAATGCTTTCAATTGCAGATGTGAAAATTTTCATACTTTTACAAACCTTATTTTTTCATCTTCTCCACCGCATAATGGGCAACGCAATCTTTCCGTTTCAGGTTTCTCGTAGTTGTCTTCGCTTATTTCTTCCACATCATCCCAATTAATTGTACTTTGGCTAAACCCAAAATCGCTCATATCAATTTCAATGTTTGCAAGTTCTTCATCTAGTTTTTCAAAATCCCATATCGATAATTCTGCTGTTTTGTTATGTGCTAATGCGTATGCCTTGCGCTCTTCATCTGTCATATGGTCAAGCCGTATAATCGGCACTTCTTTCAATCCAAGTTCTTGCGCCGCTAATAATCTGCCATGACCTTCTACTATCGTATCATGCCATACGCCAATCGGGTCATTGAATCCAAACTGCTCAATACTGTTTGCTATTGCTTCAACATCCTCTTCTGCATGTTTTCTTGCGTTGTTTTCGTATGGTTTTAACGCTGATATTGGTAAATATTCAATCTTTAGCTGTTCCAAATGCATTTTCTCCCTTCTGTGACCGTTTGTTTGCGGTTTTGACGAGGTTTTATGACGTTCTTGATGAATTAATCAATCGACCATCAAACCGCCTTTAAATCGTTTGTTTTCTTTATTATACCACATTTCTATTTTGAATAAAATATATAATAAAAAACCGCCGTTCATGCGGTCTGTTTATTCATGCATTTCCAAATTGTTTTAATCCCTTTATTGGTTAACAGATATGCAATTTCACCTTTGTACATGTCTTCTTTCATGTATTTGCTTTCTTTGGCTTTTTCTAACTGTTCATATGTGAACCCGATTTGTTTTAAATCTTTCAGATATCCGCCACTGCAAATGTTTTTGCAAAATACTTCAAAATGTCTAAATGTTTCTTCTTCGCTTGTGATTATTCCGCCGTATTTAAATCTCTTATCTTCATCTTTGGTGTTGTTGTATTCTGTGTACTTTCCCCAAATCCATTCGCAAATTGTCATTGTTCTTTCTCCTTTCTTAAACCCTTTTTCGTGCTTTTGTTCTATTTTTTAAGCACATCTTCAATAATTGCTGTCTGAATCATTCTTGCTGTTGCTCTTGTGTACTGCTTCTGTCCAATGAATCCGCAGAAGTACTTTCCGCCCATGCATTTGTCGATGTAATATTCATTACCATCAACTTCTGTAATTCCGCCTGTTATAAATTCTTTTTCTCTGAATTCTTTTAATGTCATCTGTACGCTGTAAATCATTGTTCTCTCCTCTCTTGTTTTTCTTTCATGTGTCTTTTGACACTATTCTTCTATATCATTTCTTTAATACTGTCAATATATTTTTTAATATTTGCAAAGAAAAAATAAACCGCATATTAAATGCGGCTTATCTCGATTTCAGTACGTGGGTTTTCTTTGTCATGCAACACTTTGCTCCCATTATGAGATGCTACGATTTTAAAATTGTCATCTTCCAACACTTCATACTTTACCAAAATATCGCAGGTGGCTTCTAACAGGTTTACAAGGTCGACTCTTCTTTTGGTTGGCATATAATACAAACATTTGACATTGACAGGATAATCTATGTGTTGCGGTTTTAAAAAGTATCCTGCCGCCTGTTCAAATTCTTTGTATGCTTTGCTTGGTATCAAAAACGGTTTCCCGTTTCTGCCTGTTACTATTCTACTGCTATTCTTTTTCGTGCGTGGCGGTATCGGGATTGTAATCTTTAACATGCTGTCCTGCCTTTATCAATTCTGTTTCTGCTTTATCTAAACATTTTAGCGCCTGCTTGTTGTCAAGCATGTAATAGTTCACAAAATCTGTAAGTAACCGCAGTTCTTTTTTCGTTTTATAAAACTGATATTCAAGGTCTATCATTTACTTCAATCCTTTCTTTAGTGTGTTCATATTTTTCGCAAGTTTTTCTTTGCTTTGCTACTGTTTTGCCGTAGCAAAAGCACCACGCCAAATAACGGCTAAGTTCTTTGCTGTGGTCGCATGTTTTGCAAGTACTTTCCATTTTTACGCTCCTAATCTGTACTTCTTTAACATTTCTTTCTCCCATTTGAGCAATAATCGTATGCTCCGGTTTCTATCGTGCCGTGTCTGCTCCAGTACTGGCATATATGACTGTTCTGCCAGTGCTTGCAGTCCTTGCATCGGATAGCAACCACCACGTCCGCTTCGTTTACTGCTTTTGCTCTATCTAACTGTTCCTGCCTTGTCTTGGCATCCTTGATGTCTACCGTGGATGCGTTATGCAGGATGTGCCATATGTCTTTTTCTACGTCCATTTCTTCTACCTTAGTCATCGAGCATGTTCAAAATTAATGCAAAGATTACACCAAGTATCAGCGAGATCCACATAGGTGATATGACCCATACCCATCCCCAATCGATGACGTTCGTCAGTCTAAGGACGATAAATGCTACCGTCAGCAGACCTGCGAATCCGACTCCTCCACTCGATTTAGATTCCATCCTTCTTTCTCCTCTCAATTTCGTCCTTTAAGTCCTGCTCCCATCTCAGCCAGTTTGGTTTGTCTATCTGCTTATCTCCGTATAAGTCCATCGTACGTTGGGATTCGCAATCATTGAGCATAACACCCAAATCGTTGTCGGGTATGTGGTCAAAATGTTCTCTTACGATTCCTTGCACGAGACTAGGCATGTATGTCCTTCTTCCTTGGCAATACCTGATGGCACATATGCAAAGGGCTCCAAAATCTTCTTTACTGACGTTCATGCTTCACCGCCTTTGTATGGTTCAGGTAACGGCATCCATGCTTTTACTTGTTCTGTTATCTCCGTGAAACTGTTCTTTCCAACTTCTCCAACCCAAAAACATGGTTCTGCTATGCCCATCAAATCACTGTAGTGAGCAATAATTACAGTTGTCCACAGATTGCCCCCAGATGGTATGAATGTGCAGAGAACTTTGCCGAATCTAGATGGCAATCTCTCACTGCATGGTATCCAATCCGTTTGTGAATCAGCAACTTTTGAAATAACAGTTCTTTTTGATTCAACCAAAACATTGTATAAACCGCTTTTCTCAAATATAACCCCTGCGCTTACAAGATAATTTGAATCACTTTTATTTTCAAAAGTTATCTTATCTCCCTCGCAAACTATCATTTCTTCGCTTTTAGTATATTTACTCATCATCTGTTCCTTTCCACGGCTCTGGTAACGGCATCCACGCGTACACATCTACGGCGCTGTTCCACTTTTTCTCCTTTACATAAAACTCTGCCATTGTAACGGTGTGTTCTCCAATATGCCCCAACCGCAAATCTGCTACTGTGATTAAATAGTTGCCACCATCACTCGGCAACTTCTCGCTACACGGAATCCACTGGCTATGCTCCAGAGCTTCGATTGCCATGTTAAATGCGTCTGCCAATTTATCCGCAGGTATTTTTTCTCCGCTTAAATCATAGAAACCAATGTCGTAACAGTCTATGATTTTTATTGCTTCTTCCATTGTCATTTACTCGCCACCTTTCCAGTCTATCGCCTGCCCGCAACTTTCGCAGTAACTAATTCTCGGCGCGTCTTCATGCCCTTCAACGGGTAAAAATACAATTTTGGTCACGTACATATCGCACACAGGGCAGACAGGCGTTTGATCCTTGATTCCCCATGTATAGTCTGTTTCGTACTGTACGGGCTTTGGTATCTGTTTTTCCAATGCTTCGATTGCCTTGTCCAGTGCTTCAGTCAGATTCCCTACATACTCTTTTGCAGGTTTTTCGTATCGTAATATGCGAATTGCTTCTTCTTTAGTCATCTGCATCATTCCTTTACCATTTTCGCATTTGCACTAGTGCATAAACAAACGTTATCGATAACCCTATGCCTATAGCACATACAATTGACTCTAGTAAGTCGCTCATTTACTCCTCCCAATCTATCGCCTGTCCGCAATGCGGACAAAACGGCTCACCCCATATACTGTCTCTGCGTTCGTAGATATATCCGCATGTCGGACATTCCGCACTGTCATATACCATCTGTCCGTCAGCGTAACCATCGCCGTAGTATACTGGTGATTTGGGTTCAGGCTGTGCGGATGGGAGTGCTTCAAGGTCTGCTATCAGCACTTCTTCGGTCATGCCTTTGCCTTGTAGCCTGTAGTGGTTTTTTCGAATCACAGCGATTGCTTCCGCTCTGCTGATTGAATCATCCATCCTGTTACTCCTTCCATCTTTGCCCCACAGTACCAACAGTATGGCACTTCCTGAGTCTTTGCGTGGGCATCTACGTGCAGACAATTTGAACAATAATAATAGTAATTGCCGTTCTCCATTTTCTCTATGCTCTGAAGTCCTGACAGTATCCACTTTCCTGTCGGTCTGTCTGCGGATGGCAAGTCCTTGAGTTGCTTAACCGCCTCATTAGCATCAAGAAGGCTTGTTCCGTTTATCCAAGCATTGTCTAATGCCTTTATCGCATCAGACCTCTTGATTGTATCGTTACTCATCGGATACTCCTTCCAGTACCTTTTTCATCTCCTGTGCCATGCCAACGATCCCCATGACTCTGCCGAGAGTCTTTTCCGTGTTTTCGCTCCCTTCGTACTCATAGATTTCTTCCAGTAGGTCGAAAGCCTTGTCGTTGATTACATCTTTAGTTATCTCCATCGTCTACTCCTTTTTAAAACGGACACTTTTTTGCTATAGGACATCCGAAACAGTTTTCATCTCTGTCTTCACAAATTTCAGTTGCTTCTTCGTAGATGTTTTCTAATTCGTACATGTCACCGCCGACATCTTCCCAATTTTCAGTTGCCATTTTCTACTCCTTCCGTTCGTAGTGGCATTCGTGCGTATCGCTGTCGACTATTTCGGAGCAGAATCCAGTGTCGGATTCCATGTTCTTGCAAGTGCTGCAATCATGCATTTCGGAACCACATTCTGGACAGAATTTCGGGAACTCGTTGCCACCCATGTACAAGTCCTCTTCATACCACTTTGTCTTGCACCTATTGCAGTACCAGTAACATTCGTTACCGTCAAAGCTTCCTATCCATGCACCTGTCTTTGGCTCGATTTCGGTATCTAAAGGTGCGGTCATTTGCTCCCACTCACCAATGGTTATCTCTCCACTGTCGAGCATTCTGCAAGCCTTTTCATAAAGTTTTCTGTATGTCATCTACTTTCCTCCGTTTATCATCCTTGCTCCACAGTTGGGGCAGAATTTTGTGCTGACACTATACTCGTCTGATGCTACAAGCCACTCGCCACATTCGCTACACCAACAGGAATTGTTGGGTTTTCCTTTGTAGGGTCTTCCGTTGTCATCTACCCACTTCCCTGTCCTCTCTGCGGTTGGCAACATCATTAAAGCGCACCGTATTCCGACTCTTGCTTTCCAATCAATGCATCCTTCAATACCATATATCGCATCAATCGCATCCTGTCTGCTGATTGAATCAATTGCATCATCCTCTGCCTTTACCGCAGGTTTCCACTTGGAAATGAAGTCCGAATAGGCTTGTTTGGTATACTCGGCAGGTAACTCTTCGCACATTCGTTTTGCTAAGTAATCTGCATATTCTACTTGCTTTTGCGTTGGTTTCATGTTCCATTCCCCTTTCTTTTCATTTCATCGTATTTATTACAAATGTCGAAAACTCGGTCGCTTTTTGCGAAAAAGTTGCAAGCTGTTAGCATTAAAAACCCATTAATTAATGTGATAACTAAATTCATTGTCGTAATAAATATAATCATTTCTTTCTCCTTTCTTAAAATGGTATATCGTCATCTGCTATAGGTATAAATTCTTGTTCTTCTCTGACGCTCTCAGTACGGTTCTCAGCGCTTTTTTCTTTGTTTCCTATAAACTCTACGCTGTTTGCCCAAATGTCTGTAGTATAAACTGTCTGACCGTTCTTTGATTTGTAGCTTCCTGTTCTTATGCTTCCTTTGATTGACACCTGCTGTCCTTTTGCTAAATAACGGTCACAATTTTCTGCTTGCTTTCCAAATGCTATTACTCTTGGAAAATCTGTTTTCTTTTCACCTTTTGAAAACCTGTCAACCGCTATTGTCATTGTAACTACTGCGTCATTGTTTCCTGTGTATCTCAACTCAGGATTCTTTGTTAATCTTCCTATCAGCCAAACTTCGTTCATTTTTTTAACTCCTTTATTTCATCTTCAGTTAAATCTAACGCCAATGCCATCTCTTTTCTGATGCGCACTTCGTTTCTTTTGACTCTTCTTTTTAAGAACTCGCCAACATACGTTTCCGCTCTACCTATGCGTTCCGCCAATTCTTTCTGCGTTATGCCTTTTTTCTTTATGTACTGTTTTATTTGCCTATTGGTCATAGGCGGCATTTCGTATAGTCTTTTTGCTCTTGCTTTTGTTTTTTCGACTAGGTAGTCAATATCTACATCCACCAATTCCCCATATTCTTCGCACTGCTCCGAACTTAAAAAACTTGCCGCCTTTATTAGCATTGTTGTTTTTTTGCCTGCTTCTAGTGATTCATAAACGCCGTTGTAATAGTTCTTCGCCGCGCTTCGTATTATCGCCATTAAGTTTC